>Ga0187827_10004803_pt1 | contig 16325 bp, 14 predicted proteins | sample ETNtaG_39_FD_167969 | JGI IMG/M metagenome (GOLD analysis project Ga0187827, IMG submission 167969) | Marine microbial and viral communities from oxygen minimum zone, Eastern Pacific Ocean - ETNP2014_SV_150_PacBio MetaG (Illumina Assembly) | ecosystem: Environmental > Aquatic > Marine > Hypoxic...
TGTAGTTTTGGGGTTTGGTGTAATCGCATTTTTTGCATCACTATCAAGCACTCATTCTCAGATTAGCCATATTACCCATCTTTCCGGTATGATTATTGGAATACTTTATATTTTATTTTACTTCAGATGGAAAAACATTCGTTTATGGTACATAAAGATGAGGTTGAAATCTTTCCAGATCGAGAATAATAATCAAGAGGATGAAGAGAATCATATTAAAATAAAGGTGGATAAAATCCTGGATAAATTAAACGATAAGGGTTGGGATGGCCTTACTTCTAAGGAAGAAGAATTTCTTAACCGTGCCAGTAAGCGCCTCTATGATGATCGGCCGCCAGATTAAAACCTCATATTAAATACTAACTACAATACTTTTATAACCTCTACAAAAAAGAACTGTAAGTTTAAATCAACTTCTTTAAAAATTCATCGATGTATAATTTCGCTTCTGTAAGATCATTATAATCTCGGCAAGTAAATATTTTATTCCCTTTTACCATCGCAGAAAGACGCCTTTTTTTACTTGGCCTGTACAGGCATAATACTGGCTTTTTTAGTTTTTCAGCCATGCCTAGTTCATACCCAACTCCCAGTGAGGGCGTCGTGACTTCTGCTATTATAACCGCGGCGGACTGAAGCCACATCATATCCCTTAAATAAATTTCATTATCTTTTCTTGTTGTTTCTCCTTTTTCACTGAGTGCGGTACTACCAACATGTTCGGTTAGAACTTGACCCTTATTCTCTATGTATGCAATTATTTCTTCATATAACTTAGCGTCATCTCTACCGCCACGGATGGCACCAGCAAAATAGATTTTCATAGAGGATATATTAATCAATATTTCGTAACTTATGTCAAACTTTTTTATTGGGAGGAATATTAATTTTTATCATGTTAAAATTATATACCATAATTCTGATAGTAATGATGTCTTTCCCTTTTTCATCTGTTGTAGGGGAAACAAATAATGACTTGGGGTGGCTCCGCTTTTCTACAGGAAAATTACATCATTTAATGGGAGATCCTGAATCCAGTGTTCGTATCTACTTAGAAACTATCCAACAAAAGCTAGGCAATAATAATGTTCATAAATTCCCTCTGCATTATTATAAAAACGGAAAAAATAATACTAAACATTTTTGCTTTCAACAGACATATAAAGATATACCGGTTTTCGGACACTATATCCGTGTTCATATTTATGATGAAATGATAACCAGTATTTCCAGCAATATTATTAATATTGAGTTATCTGTTTTTCCTGTAATAACAAAGTCTAATGCATTGGATATAATCCGTCCTGACTATATTTCAACTAATACTTATTTAAAATACCAAAAACTACAAATTTATATTTATGATAGCATCCCTCATCTGGTTCACACTATTGATGCTGTAAATTTTGACAATTCATGGCGTTATATGGTAGATGGTCATAGTGGGGAAATTATTGATATGTTCCCTCTCATCTTCAACGATGGTCCTATCATTGGTAGCGGAATAAATCTCCTTAGTGAAACTGTTGATATCCTCTATGCTTATGAGGGCAATAGTTTTACTTCCATTGGGCAGGATCTTATTACCCCTTATCTTTTGTGCGAAGAATACTGTTTTGATTATGGGGATTGTGGAGGAGATAGTTATTCTGATTGTGTTGTGTCCCCTCAGCAGGGTTATTGTGAAGATGGTTATATTTTAGACTGCAATGGGATGTGTTTTAATGACTGGTATATGCAATTCCCGGGTGTTGGTAACGGCTTTTGCAACGACCCCTGGCTGGATTATGCCGAAGAAGATATTGCAACTGGTCCCTATAATTTGGTAGATGTGAATAATGCCCCGTTGGGTAATATTTACACTATAAACAGCTATGGCGGATTTTATACGGATCTTTCCTTTGTCAATAGTACAACAACTGAATTTACAGAGCCTTATACATCCCTTTCACATAAATCTGGTGTCAGCGCTCATGATTATCAGCGAAAGACCTTGGATTATTTTTGGAATCATCATGGCTATGCAGGTATTGATGGCAATGGTAAGCGGACTATTTCTGTGGTTAATTATACCAATGTTGCTGGTGGACTAGATCAACGTAATGCCTTCTATAATGCGGCGCTGGATGCTCTTACCTACGGTCTTGGCGGAAACGGTTACCGACCTTTCTGTGCCGCGCAGGATATTGTCACTCATGAATTTACTCATGGCTTTACCGCACATACTTCTGGCCTCATATACCGCAATCAAGCGGGTGCTATGAATGAGTCCATATCTGATGTTTTTGGCTATCTGGTTGAGGCAGAATACCAGGATGGTGGTGACTGGACCCAGGGTGAGGATGTTCATTACAGCGGAGCATCTAGAAGCTTTATTAATCCCCCGGATTATAATCAGCCGGATCACGTGGATCACCCGTATTTTGTCCCCTATAATTCTAACCCCCAATGGAGTAATGATTTTGGTGGTGTCCATTATAACAGTGGCATTACCAATAAAATTATGTACCTTGTGATTGCTGGGGATATACATTACGGTATTGAAGTGTCCCCATTAGATGAAAATTTGAATGCATCCCGTGAAGTAGCAGCCAATATATGGTTTGCATGGAGCAGCTTTTATCTGGATCCGGAAGATGATTTTGAGATAGGTCGCGTAAAAATGTTGCAGGCCTGTAATGACCTTTATCCAGAAAATTTAGCTTATTACCAAACTATTGCCAGCGCATGGGCTTCAACAGGAATTGGCAGTGAGATAATTTATATGCCGGGTGATTTAAATCAGGATTTTTCTATAAATATTTTAGATATTGTGGAGTTGGTTAATATTATTCTCAGTGGAAACCCAGACGAAACACAGCTATATCTTGGCGATCTAAATTCTGATGAAAGTATTAATATTCTGGATATTATTGAACTTGTAAATTTAATTCTACGCCCATAAAATTGTTTTAGGTTGGTTTTAGTAAATACTTTATTATTTGTATTATACAATATTATATGCGCAAACATAGACTTATTATTTCACTTTTTCTCTGTTTATGCTGTGCTTCTGATCAGGGGGGGAGAAATTGGTGGCATAATGAGGCCGCTTATATGGTAAAAGATCAGCTGGAAAGAAGGGGTATTCAAGATAAGCACGTTCTAGAGATAATGCGTGAAACGCCAAGACATCTCTTTGTTTCTGCAAACTTAAAAAACATGGCCTATGAAGATGGTCCCCTTCCTATTGGTGAAGGCCAGACTATTTCCCAACCTTATATAGTGGCTCTCATGACTGAACTTTTGAACCTAAACGGAAATGAGAGAGTGCTTGAAATAGGCACCGGATCTGGCTATCAGGCAGCTGTTCTATCTCCTCTTGTAAAAGAGGTTTATTCTATTGAAATTGTAAAATCACTGGCTGAAAAAGCTGACAGGAGATTGAAGGAAATGCAGTATAATAATGTTACTGTAAAAAATGGCGACGGCTATAGGGGCTGGATAGAATATTCGCCTTTTGATGCTATTATTGTAACAGCTGCTCCCAATAAGATTCCCCAACCTCTCATCGATCAATTAAAAGTTGGTGGTCGACTCGTTCTTCCCCTTGGTGATGAGCATCAGGAACTTAAAGTTATTACAAAGACAGGTAATGATAAGATTGTAGAAAAAAATATTATCCCTGTACGATTTGTCCCCATGGTCCATTCTGAAAAAAATGCTTCAAAATAATAGTAAATTCCAAAAAATAAAATAAGATATGTCAGAAAAAGAAAACTCCGGCTTCAAGCTCCGGCTATTTACTAAAAATGATTCTGTGGAATTTCTGGCTCTTAAAAATATCTTTTATCCAGATCATTCCATCTCTCTTGAAAGTTTTCTTCACTATGAGAATACCCGGTCAGAAAAAATTCAGCACAAACATTGGGTATGGGGAAAAGATGATGCCATTTTATGTTCTGCTTTATATACTCAATGGGAGGAAATTTATCACCCCCATAAATTCGTAATAAGAATTTATGTTCATCCGGATCACCAGAGGAATGGTTATGGTGCTTTCATGTATGATTTTATCATAGAAAAACTTGAGCCTCTAGATCCAATCAAAATTTCAGCACAAATACATGAGCCACACACACATAGCGTTCGTTTCTTGGAAAACAGGAGTTTTGAAAATACCTTTAAGGAGCGTGAATCCAGCTTAGATTTAACGGCTTATGACCACAAATTATTTCAGGATGATTTGAATTTTGTTTTACAACAGGGGTTCCGCATCGTTACATTAACTGAATTTAGAAAAGAAGATGACAGGGCGGATTATAAGGCATGGACATTAGAGCGTGACGCGGCGCCCGATATGCCATGGACTGATCCTATTACCATACCAGAATTTGATGTGTATAAGAAAACCATGATTGCACATCCAAAATTTAACCCAGACTCTTGGTTTCTCGTTCTTGATGGTGACCAAATCGCCGGATTAAATAATCTTTGGGAAAATGAAATGGAAAAAGGTATTAATACAGGTCTTACGGCTGTTCGCCGAAAATATCGCAGAAAGGGTATTGCTACTGCCCTAAAACACGCCAGCCTTAACTGGGCAAAAAACCGGGGTTATGAATGGATTCGCACAGATAATGCTGCCACTAATAAGGGCATGCTCAGTATCAATGTTCGAGCGGGGTTCAAGTTTATACCAGCGTGGTTACTGTTTGAAAAATTTCTGAAGGAGAAAAAATAAGCCTCCCCCATCTTACATTTTCCGGAACCTCCTATGAGCAGGGTCTCTCTCATGGTGAAGCATTGAAGGGATCTATCAAAAATAATATTTCCGTTTACTTAGATCGTTTTGAAACGGAAGCGGGGATTGAACATAAAAAACTTCTGGAAAATGCAGGAATATATTTAGCTATACTTCGTGAACAGAGCCCTGAATATGTAAATGGTATAAATGGAATTGCTGAAAGTTCAAATACGGATATTGTAAAAATTGCCCTGCTGAATCTTAGATATGAACTTTTGTATGATGCCCTAGGTAAGCGCTATCTAAATGATACTGTTGACGGCTGCACTTCATTTGCCATTCTTCCAAAGGCAGCATATAATAATCACCTGATTATGGGTCAGAACTGGGACTGGATTCCAGATGTGGAATGTGCACTTACGTTAAGCAAGGATGCAGATGGCCTGCAACGTCTATCATATATAGAGGCGGGTATTTTTGCCGGTAAGCCCGGTATGAATTCAGAGGGCATAGGGCTCACTGTAAATGGAATGTACTCAACGGATGATGATTGGGCCCGCTTTAAAAAACCTTTCCATCTACGCTGTTATGAAGCTCTCAGATCTCACCACATGGAAGCCGTGCTGGAATCACTGACGAGCACACCTAGATCCTGCACTGCCAATTTTATTGTAGGCCACTCCCCGGCGAGAGTTGTAGATGTTGAACTGGCTCCAGACATGCTGCGCCTAATTAATCCTAAGAACGGTGTTCTTTCACATGCCAATCATTTTGCCAATCCCGATATTCTGGGAGTGTTCGAACCCCCAAATCCACGGCGGCATTTTTCTGAATTTCGTCAAAAGCGTATGGAAACTCTTTTAAACGCACAAAAGCCCCTTGATATACCAGACATTCAAACCATTCTGAGAGACCATAATAATAATCCGCAATCTCTCTGCCGTCACCGGGATAATACATTACCAGAATCTCAGCACACGATTACTAAAACAGCCATGATTATGGATTTAGAAGAAAAAAAAATGTGGGTAACAAATGGCCAGCCTTGTGTTGAGGAATTTGAAGAGTGTTCTATAAACTAATTAAACATAAAGAAAAATGAATTACAATATAAGAAATCCCTGGCTAATAGCATTGCCCCAAATGGTTTTGGTGCTCTTTATTGTCTTAAACATTATTGCCATGCTAAGTTATCCTGGGAGCACTTATCATGATAGCCTAACCTCCGGCTATTCATTTACCCATAATTTCCTGAGCGACCTGGGTCGTACTATGAGTTTCTCTGGCGAAGTAAATTTCCTTTCTGCGCAGCTTTTTAATATGTCCCTTATTCTGGCGGGCCTGGTTTTTATTATTTTTTATCTCCAGGTTTGGCAGGTGTTTTCTGAGGACGGCCTGAATATGCTTGCGCTTGTAGGAAGCTTTTTCGGGGTACTTGGGGGATTAGCCCTTGCGGGGGTGGGTTTGACGCCGGCAGATTTATATCTTGATCTTCATATTATATGTGCCACCTGGTTATTCAGGGTTTTTTTTGTATCATCGTTCTGTTATTCATGGGTGATTTTTTACCACTCCCGTTTTGAAAACAAATATGCACTTGGATACTTAGTATTCACCTTCTCAATCTTGCTGTATATCTTGATTTCAGAACTTGGTCCGAATCCTAAAGTGAGCCAATTTTCTTTAATTCTACAGGTAGTATCCCAAAAAATGATTCTTTTTATATTAATGAGTGCTATTTATATACAAACATTGGGTTTAAAAAAACTACAGACGTAATGGAACGTTTCAAAATTATGGATGGAGCCATGGGCTCTGAGCTTATAAGGAGGGGCTTAGCCCTTCCTAAAAATATATGGTCGGCTAATTCCAATATAACTAGTCCAGATATTATACAGAATATCCATAAGGAATATGTTGATGTTGGCGCAGAATATATCACCACCAATACCTTTCGCACCAGTCCCCGGACATATCTAAAAACAGGAGTCGGTGAAGAAAATTCCATTAGATTGGCAAAAGATTCTCTTTTAAAAGCTGTGGCAATTGCACAAGATGCAGCCGACGCTTCTGCGAAAGTTCTTGGTTCCATTGCGCCGCTAGAGGATTGTTATACACCAAATTTATTTCCTGGCAGTGATATTGCTATTTCGGAATTTTCTAGGCTTGGGAAATGGCTCGCAAATGCGGGTGTGGATATTCTTCTACTTGAAACAATGAATAGCATTGCAGAAACTGAGGCGGCCTTAGTGGGCATACAGGGCCTGGGCTTGCCCATCTGGGTAAGTTTTGTTCTAAGAGACGGGGACCATCTGCTTTCTGGTGACAGCCTAATTGATGCGCAAAATTTGGTTGCTGGTTATCCTGTAAATACTATTCTACTCAACTGCAACCCCTTGGACCGAACCGTAAAAGCTGCTGAAAATCTCGCTTCTAACTGGCCTCATAAGTGGGGTGTTTATCCCAATCTTGGTATTGGCGAGCCCGCGTCTGATGGTCATGTTTTACGCTATGAGAAAATGGACCGTTTTCTTTCTTCTATGAAAAAAATGATTAAATTTTCTCCATCTGTATTAGGGGCATGTTGTGGGTCATCTTTTAAGCATATAGCAAAACTATTTGAATTAAGAAAACAGAATGATCTTTTTTCATAGCTTTATTTTTTAATTTGTCTATTATTTATCATACTATTAAAATTTCACTGGGCTTTCTACTGGTTGTTATTGGTCTCATTGGGGGCCTTGTCCCTATATTCCAGGGATGGATGTTTGGGATCCCTGGTTTGATTATTCTGGCAAATTATTTCCCCCCAATTAAACGTTTTTTACATTGGATAAAAGACAAGGTAAAATTTTATAAATAGGACGGGTGAAATAACTACATACTTATTATAATTCGATATAAATTATTCCTAATTACATGCTAAATTGATGCGCCCTGTGCGGGTATTTTTCCAGTAATTGTTCGATAAAGATGGCTGAGTTTATACATTTACATAATCATTCTGATTTTTCATTGCAGGACGGTGCCCAATCTGTCCAAATGCTCTGTGACCGGTGTGATGATCTTAAAATGGATAGTATAGCCCTCACTGAACACGGAAATCTCTTTTCCATGATTCCATTTTACAAGGCTGCGCGGAAAAAGGGTCTGAAACCCATTTTGGGATGTGAAATATATGTATCAGTTGGCAATCATACAGATAAAAAGCAGATAACCACCTCTGCGGGGAAAAAATGGGGTTATAATCATTTGGTGCTACTTGTACAGAATCAAATTGGTTATAAGAATCTCATGAAACTGGTTTCTATTGGCTATCTGGAAGGCTTTTATTATCGTCCGCGCGTAGATAAAATACTGCTACAAAAATATAATGAGGGGCTCATTTGCACTTCTGCTTGTCTGGCTGGAGAAATTAATCAACATGCAAGTAATGATGATTATGAAAGCGCCAAAAAAGCGGCTCTTGAATATGTAGAAATATTTTCTGATAGGTTTTATTTAGAAATTCAAAATCATCAGATACCTGAAGAAATTGCCACACATTCTATTATAAAAAAATTATCGGAAGAACTCAATATCCCCATGGTGGCAACCAATGACTGCCACTATGCTTTGGAAGAGCATTGGGAGGCGCATGATGTTCTCTTCTGTCTAGGTACAGATAAAAATCGCAGTGATACCAATAGGCTTCGCTATGAACCTCGTCAGTTTTATATTAAATCGGCGGAGGAAATGAATCAGCTTTTTTCCGATACTCCAAAAGCATTGGAAAACACGCTGAAAATTGCTGAAAGCTGTGAACTTGAAATTCCCATGGGCGAATATCATCTTCCTGCATTTCCAATAGCAAGTTCAAATGGTAACACAGACCCTGATGTCTACCTGCTCAATTTATGTAAACAAGGCCTCCGAAAGCGGTATCCTAATATTACACCCGAAATTCAACAGCGCTTGGATTTTGAACTAAGCGTTATAAAGAAAATGGGTTTTGCTGGCTATTTCCTCATAACTCATGATTTTGTCAAGTATGCTCGTGAAAATAATATCCCCGTAGGACCGGGCCGTGGTAGTGCTGCTGGATCCCTTGTTGCATATTGTACCGAAATAACAAGTGTAGATCCTATTCATTATAACTTGCTTTTCGAGCGTTTTTTAAATCCCGACCGGATTAACATGCCTGATATTGATATTGACTTCTGTATTGAAGGCAGGGAAAAAGTTATTAATTATATTAAAGACCGTTATGGCCATGATTCTGTTGCACAGATTATTACTTTCGGAACCATGAAGGCAAAATCTGTCCTCCGTGATGTGGGCCGAGTATTAGGACTAAGCTATGGTGATGTTGACCGTATTGCTAAGATGGTCCCCAATGAATTGAAAATTACCCTAGATAAGGCTATAAAAAAGAATCCAGATCTGAAAAAAATTGCTGATGTTGATGACACTCATAAAGACCTCATGAATTTTTCCAAAGTTCTGGAAGGTATGCATCGCCATGCTTCCACCCATGCGGCTGGTGTCGTAATTACGCCAGGGCCATTAACAGATTATGTCCCTTTATTTAAGAATCCTAGAACAGGGGATATTACTACCCAAGTAGAAATGAATTCGCTAGAGGATCTGGGCTTATTAAAAATGGATTTCCTTGGTCTGCGAAATTTAACTGTTATTGATAAGGCCTTAAAAATGGTTGAAAAAAACCATGCTAAAAAAATTGATATTAGTAAAATACCTCTGGAAGATGAAGGGGTATATAAAATGTTTGCTGAAGCTCGGACTACGGGAATTTTTCAGTTCGAATCTGATGGCATGCGACAGTATTTGAAACATCTCATGCCCTCTTCAATTAAAGATCTCATAGCTATGAATGCCCTCTATCGACCAGGCCCTATGGCTAATATACCAGAATTTATAGCTCGAAAAAATGGTAGTTCTCCTATCAATTATATACACTCAACCCTTGAGCCTATTTTAAAAGAAACCTATGGCATTATTGTTTATCAGGAGCAGGTCATGCAAATAAGCCAGATAGTGGGTGGTTTTACTCTTGCCCAGGGGGATATGCTTCGGCGTGCAATGGGAAAGAAGAAAAAGAAAGTTATGGCTGCATTTAAGGTGGATTTTGTTGATGGGGCCGTCAAAAAGAATATTAATAAAAAACTTGCCGTAGAAATTTTTAATCTTTTGGAAAAATTTGCAGAATACGGCTTCAATAAAAGTCATTCTACAGCCTATGCCCTTGTGGCCTATCAAACAGCTTGGTTGAAAACACATTATCCCACGGAATTTCTAGCAGCCAACCTATCATCTGAAATGGACAATACTGATCGGGTGGTCACCCTTTTGGCCTCTGCCCGTAACATGAAGATTGAAATTCTTCCTCCTGATGTCAATACATCTTATTCAGATTTTCGAGCAATTGATGAAAATTTTATAGCTTATGGTTTGGCTGCGGTAAAAAATATAGGCACTAAGGCTGCAACTGCTATCGCAGAATTTAGATCGGAAAATGGGAAATATGATACAGTTTTTGATATCTGCTGTATGGATTCCAATATCATTAACCATCGGGCACTGGAGAGTCTGGTGTTGGCTGGTGCTTGTGATAGTTTGAAGGGTCATCGTGCTCAGCACTTTGCTGTTATTGATGATGCTCTCCAATGGGGACATAAATTTCATATGGAAAATGCTTCTGATCAGGAAAGTCTTTTTGCCCAAGATAGCTCAGCATATTCCTTTGCCTCGCCAACACTTCCAAATACTGAAGAGTGGAGTCAAGAAGAGTGTCTAAACAGGGAAAAAGAAGTCTTGGGGTTTTATTTTTCCGGCAACCCTTTGGAAAAATATTTGGATGATCTTCAGGAGTTTGCCAATATTGATCTGGCGCATATCCCAGAAAAAAAACCGGATGAAATTAAAATTGGTGGTATAATACGGAATGTAAATAACCGCTACGATAAAAACAACCGGCCTTGGGCTATTGTTGAACTAAACGGTGGTGTAGGCAAGGCTGATGTATTTGTGTTTAATGAAACTTTTCAAAAATATAAGGATCTGTTGGAAGATGATGCCTGTGTTTTTATTAAAGGCTCACCTTCTAATAGAGAGGATGATGTCGGCACATTGAAGGTGGTGGCAGGTGACATTTATCCCCTAGCCCAGGTCCGGCAAATACTCAGTCAATATGTAAATATTGTTTTGGGAGCAAACCAAGCTGATGATACCCTTTTGAAAAAGCTTAAAAACATTGCTATAGAAAATAAAGGTGGTTGTAGATTGATGATTCACCTGAAGGCTGAAAATGGTAGTTCCCAACGGATTCGTGCCACAAATATAGCAGTTAACCCAACACATGAATTTATTATTAAGCTACGGGAACTCTTTGGCCAAAAACATGTGTGGATTAGTTAGATTAGTTATTAGTATTGCTTGTGCCTGAGAGTTTTTTATAAATGGTAAATTAATGAAAGCTGTAATCCAGCGGGTTTCATCTGCATCGGTAATGGTTGCGTCTGAAAAAATCAGTACGATTAAGGCGGGACTCTTAATACTTCTAGGGGTTACCAGGGAGGATGTGGAAAAAGATATTGATTATCTAGTCAAAAAAACTGCTGGACTTCGAATTTTTAAAGATGATCATCAAAATATGAATCTCTCCGTACAAGATATGGGTGGAGAAGTTCTGGTGGTAAGTCAATTTACACTCTGTGCCAATACTCAAAAGGGGCGCCGACCAAGTTTTGTAAATGCTGCAGAGCCGAAAGTAGCTGAAATTATGTATAATCAGTATTGCCGGGGACTTCAACTACTGGACATCCCTGTTTCAAAGGGACAATTTGGGGCTAGTATGAATGTAAAACTTATAAATGATGGTCCAGTAACCATTTTCCTTGATAGCCGGGAAGAGAACTAATAATTTGAACAAATAGGACAATTATGAATAATAAAATTCGTATCATTATGGCCAAACCTGGTTTAGATGGCCATGACCGTGGAATAAAAATTCTTGCACGTGCATACCGGGATGCGGGAATGGAAGTTGTTTACCTAGGCCTTCGTCAAACCCCCGAAATGATTGTGAATACGGCTGTAGAAGAAGACGCAGATGTTATTGCTCTTTCTATTCTCAGTGGTGCCCATATGACAATTTTTGGGAAAGTCATAAAGCTTATGCATAAAGCAGGACTAACCAATGTACTTCTTACTGGTGGTGGTATTATTCCTGATTCAGATATGGCTGTTTTATCAAAACAGGGTGTGGGCCAGTTATTTGGTCCAGGCACGCCTGTAAATGAAACCATTGAATATATTGAGGCCTGGGTCCGTGACAACCGCAATTAAACAACTAGAGAAAATGCGGGCCCGGGCCAAAACTGGCGGGGGTAAGGGCAACATCAAGAAGCAACATGATAAGGGAAAACTAACTGCACGGGAACGTTTAGAATTTCTTTTAGATAAAGATAGTTTTACTGAGCTAGATATGTTTGTTCGTCACCGATCCCATGATTTTGGTATGGAAAAAAATCGTTTTCTGACCGATGGGGTTATAACTGGATACGGGACTATTGACGGACGAAAAGTGGTGGTATTTTCCCAGGATTTTACTGTATTTGGCGGCTCGCTGTCTGAGGCCTTTGCTGAAAAAATATGTAAAGTTATGGATATGGCTCTTAAAATCGGTGTGCCTATTATAGGGCTCAATGATTCAGGCGGCGCACGGATTCAAGAGGGAGTGGTAAGCCTTGGTGGCTATGCAGATTTATTCCTTCGCAACACCCTGGCTTCTGGTGTGATACCGCAACTATCTGCTATTCTGGGCCCCTGTGCCGGCGGAGCCGTCTATTCTCCTGCGATAACAGATTTTGTGTTTATGGCAAAAAACACTAGCCATATGTTTGTCACTGGACCAAGTGTCGTTAAAACCGTCACCCATGAAAATGTAAGTATGGAAGACCTTGGGGGTGCAGATACCCATGCTGAAAAGTCTGGTGTTGCGCATTTTTCCTACGATAATGAGGTCCAGGTGTTGCAGAATATACGTAAACTTTTTTCCTATTTACCCTTGAATAATCTGGACGATCCCCCCATAGTGGAATCTAAAGATGACCCTGCCAGAAAGGCTGATAGTCTGGATTCATTTCTTCCTAAAAATCCTAATAAGCCATATGATATGCACATAGTGATTAACGCTGTAATAGATAAAGATAGCTTTTTTGAGGTTCATGCTGCTTATGCTAAAAATATGATTGTAGGCTTTGCCCGAATGAATGGAAGATCCGTGGGGATTGTTGCAAATCAGCCGGCACATCTGGCTGGAGTTCTGGATATTGATTCATCATTGAAGGGCGCACGTTTTGTCCGTTTCTGTGATGCTTTTAATATTCCAATCATTACATTTGAAGATGTGCCTGGTTTTCTCCCGGGCACAAACCAAGAATGGGGTGGTATTATCAAGCATGGGGCTAAACTTCTTTATGCCTTTGCGGAAGCAACGGTCCCTAAGCTCACAGTTATTACTAGGAAAGCTTACGGCGGGGCTTATGATGTTATGTCATCAAAGCATATCCGGGGTGATTTAAATTTTGCCTGGCCTACTGCTGAAATAGCTGTTATGGGCCCTAGTGGGGCTGTAGAAATTATTTTCAAGAATGAAATTGCCAAGTCCAAAAATCCTGAAAAGAAAACAAATGAACTAATGATAGAATACCAAAATAAATTTGCTAATCCTTATATAGCAGCAGAAAGAGGGTATATTGATGATGTTATCATGCCCCATGAGACTCGGTCATTTCTCATTAAGGGCTTGGATACCCTGGCAACAAAAGTTGATAGCAATCCTAAGAAAAAACATGGTAATATTCCTTTGTAAATAATTTCTATGATTAATATTACAGATAAAAAAAACCTAGAAAATGCTTTCGCTAATGATTTTGGCTCTCCCTACTTCCCCATACTGGCTGATTTGTACCTTAATGAAGGGGATTTTCGCCGTGCAAAAATGGTCTGCGAGATAGGGCTAAAACATAGCTCAGATAATGGTTGTGGACATTTTATACTGGCCAAGATTGCCCTGGCTGAAGAAAAAAATACTCTAGCAGAAAAATGGTTGAAACGGGTAGTAAAAGGTGACCCAGCAAATTTTAATGCTTTGCGTATGCTGATCCGTCTGGAATTCGCCTTGAAGCGTAATTCCAATACCATCATGAAATATATCCAGCATATTTTACAATATCTTCCTCAAGATACTGAGTGTCTGGGCTGGCTTGAGAATATTTCTGATATTCCAGATAGTGTGCCTAAAGAAAAAAAAGAGCCTGTTCCTAAAAATAATGATGATCAAGCTTCTAATGGAGTGCCTGTGTTGACGTCTAAAATTATAGAAAATATTGATTATGAGCTGGAAGAATCTATGGCCACATTTACCATGCTACATGTTTTGAAAACCCAAAAACATTACCAGCAGGCATTGGCCGTTCTAAAAATGATGGAATCTAAGAATATTGATGCTGAACGTATTTCAAAAGAGCGCGGTGAAATTCAGTCCCTCCTATCAAAGGATAAGAATACTTAAGACTTTTTTCTTTTCCATATCCACCTGAAAAATAATCCCAAAAATACTATTTATGATACTGCCCGGCTCTATGATGACATCCATTGGTGGAAGAAAAATGATATGGACTTCTGGGCAAATCTTTTTCATGAAACGGTTGGTGATACCGTTTTGGAATTGGCTTGCGGAACCGGAAGACTAGCACATGTCTTTCTTAATGAGGGGGCTAAATATACTGGGCTAGAAATTAAGCATGATTTTGTTAGGGCCGCTCAAAAAAAGCTCTCGGATTTTGGGGACTTAGTTTCCATTGTAAAGGGAGATATGCGCTCATTCAGCTTTGATAAAAAAATTGATTTCATATTCATCGGGTTTAATTCCTTCCTACATTTACTCACCGATAAAGATGCTATGGATTTTTTCTGTTCTGTTCAAAACCATATGCATGAAAATAGCCGTTTTGTTATTGATATTTATATTCCAGATCCCTTGTTTCTTTACCGCCCTGAGGAGGTTCGTTTCCCTGTTTTGGAATATACCGATTCTAAAACAGATGAGCATATATTTATAGAGGAAAGCAATGTATATGATTCAGAAACTGAAGTAAATGAACTTATCTGGTATTTTTCCACTGAGAGTAAAAAGGATTTTGATGAGCGAAGATTTTCCATGCGTATGTATTTCCCGTCAAAAATGAATCAGCTTCTCACAGATGCTGGTTTTAAAATTCTCCATCAATGGGGTGATTATTATCGCACCAATCTAAATGAGGGTAGTAAATTGCAGATTTATGTTCTTCAAACAATATAAATTGTTTTCTTTGAATGATGTTGGATATTGTATTTTTAAATATCTAACTTATCTTGTTGATCATATAAATTTCATTAAACCATGAAAAAGTTACTTAACGAATTTAAGCGTCGTAAAATGTTTCGTCCATTGGTGGCGTACGCATCCGTTTCATTTATATTGTTACAGATTTTTCAAGTTGTACTGCCCGCATTACAAATTCCCGAGTGGTTTATGAGTTTTCTTGTGTGGTTGATTATTTTGGGGTTTCCAATTACATTTTTTCTGTCCTGGGTTTATGATATTACTCCTGAGGGAATTATGAAAACTTCTTCTGTTATCGAAGAAAATCCGAAATCCAACGGGCATAGTAATAAATCAAGGAAAATCCTGCTACCCATTACGGGCCTTCTTACCATTATTGGTGGTGCGTTCTGGATTTGGTATAGCCTGGGTGATATATCATCCGGTTCTGAACTGGATTTGCATTTAGGCATAAAAAAATCTATTGCCATTTTAAATTTTGAAAATTTCACAGGCAATAAAGATGGCGATTTTTTCTGTGCCGCGCTTACTGAACAAATTCGTGCTGCCTTATCAAAACTGGGCAGATTGGAGGTGGCGTCCCGCCTTATTAGTGAGAGAATGGGGCAAAAAAATGCGGCTACAATTGATAATTTATATGGAGAGCTTGATTATTATGTAGAGGGCTCGTTATCTCGGGTTGCTGATAATAAAAATATTAACATAAGTCTTATAAATGCAAAAAATCATAAGACCGAATGGGCTCAGCTATATACTTTCGCTGAAAAAGAAATTGTTCACTATAAGGATACTATAATAAACAATATTGCAATCAATCTTGATGTAGACTATGAACCTCTTAGGTTGCTCTCAGAAAAAGGAGGCTATAATAATGCTGATGAATTCAAGCTTCTAGGGCGCGGTATATATCAATTTGATCATAACAATTTTGTGGCCGCACTTTCTTCTTTTAATTCATTTCTTAATTTACAATCCAACAATTTTGAAGCACTGTATCACAAAGCAAATACTCTGGTGAAGCTCAATCGTGCCGATGAGGCAATCGATATTTATAATGATCTTATTTCTCTTTCAACTTCTCACGATCACTTTGACCACAAGTGGTTGATTAAAGATAAACCCGATGTGAAAAATTCATTAATAATATCTTTCAACAATGATACATGAGGGAATTGTCATTATCCAAGTCTTGGGTTTCACAAAGAGAAG
>Ga0187827_10004812_pt1 | contig 16304 bp, 11 predicted proteins | sample ETNtaG_39_FD_167969 | JGI IMG/M metagenome (GOLD analysis project Ga0187827, IMG submission 167969) | Marine microbial and viral communities from oxygen minimum zone, Eastern Pacific Ocean - ETNP2014_SV_150_PacBio MetaG (Illumina Assembly) | ecosystem: Environmental > Aquatic > Marine > Hypoxic...
ATTATGGCAACACGCTTTCCTGTCTTGACCTCTGCTGGCTGAGGTTGTATCCAACCCTCTTCCCATCCTCGTTCTGCAATCTGTTTCTCGATCTGTTTGATAGTGACTGGTCTTCTGTTAATAGACAATGTACAAGACTCTTCACAGGTAGCCGGACAAACTCGTCCGGTAAATTCTGGGAAGTTGTTAGTTGAATGCAATAGCGCCAGTGCCCGTTCCCAGTGACCTTTATAAATAAGATCATTCCAGTCCGGAATTCTGTTTTTAACCCCACAACCGTATGCATGGCAAGACGGAACTCCACAATCCATACAGCGACTAGCCTGTGCTTCCAACTCACTGTCTGACACATTGCTTTCGAATTCACTGAAATTCTTAATCCGTTCTTCGACCGGCAATTTGACGCCTGCCTTACGGTCTATTTCCAGAAACCCTGATGTCTTACCCACTGAACACCTCCTCTGTTGCCAGGACCAACTCATCATCACGGTGCTCTTCCTGCCTGATCCGTTCTAACGATTGTTTATATTCCATTGGCATAACTTTAACAAATAGTGGCAGTCGGCTATCCCAGTGATCAAGGATGTCCTTTGCTCTCGCACTTTGCGTATATTCAAAATGGTTTGTCAGTAATGAGTGCAGGAGGTTCTTATCATCCTCTTCCCATACACTCTCCAGATCAACCATGTCCAGGTTGCATTTCATACCAAACCATTCGTGTTCGTCGTAAACGTAGGCAATACCTCCACTCATTCCTGCTCCAAAGTTGTTACCTGTCTGCCCGATAACTACAACAGTACCTCCTGTCATATATTCACATCCATGATCTCCTACGCCTTCAACGACAGCAGTTGCACCACTATTACGCACAGCAAAACGTTCTCCTGCCATACCATGAAGATATACTTCTCCTCCTGTTGCGCCATAAAGGATTACGTTACCTGCAATAATATTCTGATACGGTTTGAACGTAGACCCTTTAAATGGATTCACTATAATTTTACCACCGGACATTCCTTTACCTACATAATCATTTGCATCACCCTCCACACGTATCGTTATGCCAGGAGCTAGGAATGCGCCGAGGCTCTGCCCTGCATATCCGTGTAAGTTCAACTGAATTGTATCTTTCGGTAGTCCTGCAGCTCCGTACTTTCTAGTGATTTCACTGCTGAGAATTGTACCTACAGTTCTATTAATATTGCGAATCGGAATGTCAATTACTACAGGTTTACCTTTTGTTATGGCCTTTTGAGACAATTTTATCAATTCATTGTCTAATGATAAGGATAATTCATGATCCTGCTTTCTAATACAGTGTAAGGTTGTTTTGCCATCTGGATCAGGGTGTGTTAAAAGTGCACTGAAATCCAGTTTTTTAGCTTTCCAATGATTTATTGCCTCTCTTACCTCAAGTTTATCTACTCTTCCAACCATTTCATCTACAGTTTTAAAGCCCAGTTTTGCCATGTATTCGCGCATCTCCTGGGCAAGAAATTTGAAAAAACATTCAACAAATTCTGCCTGTCCGCCAAAATTAGCACGTAACTCCGGATTTTGGGTCGCCACGCCTACCGGGCATGTATTCAAGTGACACTTTCTCATAAGAACGCAACCTAGCGTAACCAGAACGGAAGTCCCAAAACAGTACTCTTCGGCACCAAGCAGTGCCGCGATAACTAGATCTCTCCCGGTTTTCAATTGTCCATCTGTCTGTACAACTATTCTGTCACGGAGATGATTTGCTACCAGAGTCTGCTGTGTATCTGCCAGCCCAAGCTCCCATGGCAAACCCGCATGCATAATGCTTGACCATGGAGCAGCACCGGTACCTCCATCATAACCACTGATCAACACTTGATCCGCCTTGGCTTTGGAAACTCCAGCGGCAACAGTACCAACGCCTGTAGCCGCAACCAGCTTAATACACACCTTTGCTTTAGTGTTAGCACAATGTAGATCGTAAATTATCTGCTTTAGATCTTCTATAGAATAAATGTCATGATGAGGTGGCGGAGAAATCAGAGAAACTCCCGGAGTTGTATGTCTCACTTTTGCAATATCAGGGCTCACCTTATGTCCTGGCAATTGACCGCCTTCGCCTGGTTTAGCACCCTGGGCTATTTTGACCTGAATCTCTTCGGCATTTACAAGGTATTCACTGGTTACCCCGAACCGGCCGGATGCAACTTGCTTGATTTTAGAAATCTTCCAGTCACCGTTTGGAAGCGGCTTGAATCGATCAGGATCTTCTCCTCCTTCTCCTGAGTTGCTCCTTCCACCAATTCGATTCATGGCAATAGCAATTGCTTCATGCGTCTCCTTGCTGATAGAACCAAATGACATTGCAGCAGTCATAAATCGTTTCATAATATTTTCAACTGATTCGACGTCATCTATGGCAATTTTTTCAGATTCTTTAAATTCAAAGAGACCTCGTAAAGTTGCAAGCTCTTTTGTCTGGGTATCAACTAATTGTGTAAACTCTTTGAATATTTTGTAGTCGTCATTTCGGGTAGCCTGCTGAAGTTTATAAACAGTTTCCGGATTCCAGAGATGTTTCTCTCCACCGTGTCTAACAGAATAATATCCACCTACATCCAGGAACTCATCAGGCTTACCTTCTGGTGGGAATGCATTACGATGCCGAGCATAGACCTCCTGCGCAATTTCCTCCATGCCGATACCTTCAACACGGGATGCTGTGCCACAGAAGTATTCGTCAATAACAGATCTATTAATTCCAATCGCTTCAAATATCTGAGAACCAAAGAAACTTCTTATTGTTGAAATGCCCATACGGCTAAACGACTTCAAAAGCCCTTTTTTAACTGCAGAAATATAAGCATCCATTGCATCCTCCGGATCCTTTTTCTCTACCAGATACTGTTGTTCAGCCATCTCTCTTACCGTACTGAAAGCTACGTAAGGACAAATCGCGGTAATTCCAAATGCAATCAGAAGAGAAAAATGCATCACTTCTCTTGCTTCACCAGTTTCAAGAATAAGCCCGCATGAGCTACGCAGCCCCTTCCTGATCAAGTGATGATGCAAACCTGAAACTGCAAGAAGTGAGGGAATTGCACAACGGTCTTTATCGATATATCTGTCCGTCAAGACCAGTATATTGGCTCCATCTGAAATATGCCTTTCCGCTTTTTCGAAAAGTAAATTCATTGCTGATTTCAAGGCATCACCACCGCCTTGAGCCGGAAATAGAATATCAATTTTTCTAACCATCAGGTCCGGATGATTAGCATTTCTAATACGCCATATATCTGTTGGTGTCAAAATGGGATGAGACAGTTTGATCTGTTTACAATGTTCCGGAGTCTCTCCAAGAAGCCCACCTTTTTTCCCAATATAATTCATCAGGGACATCACCAGCTCTTCACGCAAAGGATCGATAGGGGGGTTGGTTACCTGAGCAAACAGTTGTTTGAAATAGTGAAATAGCAGTTGAGGTTTGTTTGACAGCACTGCCAGGGCATTGTCATTTCCCATAGCGCCAATCGGTTCCTGCCCGCGGCTTGCCATATGTGAAATTGTAACATTGATATCCTCATCGCTATACCCAAACGCGTGCTGCTGCTTTCTCAGCACCTCTAAATCTATTTCTGGAACCCTTGACGGGTTAAACAGTCCACGAAGCTCAATCAGGTTCTCTTTTAAATAACGACGATAGGGCGTTTGCCTGGATATCTTTGCTTTAATTTCATTATCAGGAACAATTCTGTTTTGCTCTAAATCAACAAGAAACATTTTTCCTGGTTGTAATCTGCCTCGTTGACGTACTTCCTCTCCTGGAATGTCAAGTACACCGGTCTCAGAGGCCATTACTATCATGCCGTCCTTTGTAACTGTATATCGGGCAGGCCGTAATCCATTTCTGTCGAGCAACGCGCCGATAAAACGTCCATCAGTAATAACAATGGCAGCAGGACCATCCCACGGTTCCATAAAAGATGCGTGGTATTCATAGAATCCACGCTTGTCTTCGCTCATATAATACTTCTTACCACAAGCCTCAGGGACCATCATCATTGCCGAATGTGAAAGCGATCTTCCAGACTTGACAAGTAACTCAAAAACATTGTCAAATACAGCCGAATCACTTCCGTATTCATTTTGTATTACAGGCTTTATTTTTTCTATATCATCACCCAGTAGTTCAGATTCCAGGTTTTTCTCACGAGATTTCATTTGATTGATATTTCCCCGAAGAGTATTTATCTCACCATTATGCGCAAGGCACCGGAAAGGCTGAGCAAGGTTCCATGCAGGGAATGTGTTCGTGCTGTATCGCTGATGAATTATTGCAATTGCTGATGTAAAACGTTTATCTTTAAGGTCAGGAAAGAAAACAGGTAGCTGGCTTCCGGTAAGCAATCCTTTATACACTACAGTTTTATGGCTTAGACTACAGACATAAAACTGACTGAAATCTCCATCTGCCCACGTCGCAATCTCCTTCTCTATACATTGTCTGATGACGTATAGCTTTCTTTCAAGATCCTTACCTTCAAGATTGTCACTTGTTACAAATAGCTGATGTACTGATGGTTGTGTTAAACGGCTGATCTCTCCCAGTGAATCGCCATCACAAGGGACTGTTCTCCACCCCAGTAGTTTACAATTTTCAATCTCAACAGTTTTCTCAACTTCTTGTTTGCACTTTGCGATCTTGGCTTCCTCCTGAGGCATGAAGAACATACCGACCCCGTATTCCCCGGCAGTTGGCAGTTCTAGTTTTTGCTTGGAACAGACCTGACGAAAGAAGTCATCCGGAATCTGCAGTAACAGCCCGCCACCGTCACCCGTAAGTTTGTCGCTACCAATGGCACCTCGATGCTCTAAGTTAATTGAAACCTGAATAGCGTTAGAAACGATTGAATGGGTTGGAGTTCCATCTATGTTAGCCACAAAACCGACTCCACAGGCACCATGTTCATAAATCGGATCGTACAATCCGGATCGTTCAGGTCGACCGGCTAGATTCACGTTTTTGAAATTATAAATTTCTGGCATATCTCTCTTAGTTTCCTTATCAAATAATTTATTGTTGATCTTATCAATCCAACGAAGAATCTATCTTCTTACCTTGTAAGCATAGAGAGTAACAATCTCAATCTGGTACGTTTTATTAAGATCCTGACAACCGATCACAGCACGTGTTGGAGAGCATTTGATATATTTTCTATAAATTTCATTCATCTCGCCCCAGTAATCTATATTTTTCATGAAGATCATGGAATTAACAACCCTGTCAAAGTTTGTATCAGCTTTCTTTAACGCAGCCTTAACGTTTTCAAATATTAACTTGAATTGACCTTTAGGATCCAATGTAGGCACTTCACCATTTTTAGCTATTGGGATAAACCCTCCACAGTTGATCTTTACTGCCTTAATTTTCTGAAGACGCACAACATCTTCTTCAAACCAGTCACACATTAATCCAACCTGCCTTGCAGGCTGCTTACCACCAATCTTTCTTCCATCTGCAATGACTAGGTCAAGAAGTTTGTCTCGTGCAGCAAATGATAGTTTTTGTACGGCCTCTACAGACATCTTATCTAAATCTTTCAGTGTATAATTCTTCTTAGTTGCTTTTACCATCGATAATTCCTTTCTTCAAAATTTTCTTCGCCTTTGAAACAGATTTAAGAGTAATCTTCTCTGAATCTACAGCCAGGTTAAAAAGCTATTTCTGTTGTTTTGATATCACCGTTCTATCCGAAATTCAAGTATTGATAATTGTATTGCAAGGCATAATGCCTTTAGAATTTATGTATTGCAATATTGATGCCTGTTCTGAAATATTTACATCTATGGATTTACCCCCAGTGCTTAAATCCTTATCATCACAAGACGTAAAGCTATTAAATGGAAAAGTAAAGAATAACACCCAATTACTTTATCAGCAGACTATACGCATAATTTTCAATTTAATTTATTATTAATCAATTTTACACGAAATTTATGCGTGGCAATAGTCTCTTTTTATAAGCTTTGTTGCGTTATAAAAAAATATAAATAGAGTTTATGAAAATGTAATAAATGAAAAACAAGAATTTTATTCACTGTTAAATTTTGTTTCTGACAACAACCAAATAGTCTTCATTTTGAAAAAGATTCGTCTTTTCTGTTCCTAAAACGGTTTTAACGAATTCATTTCGATTTTAGCTGGTTCTGGCTATGGCCTTGATATTATTGATATTTGCTCTCATCATTCTATTGCCTTATGCAATCAGTGCTTACAAATAACCATCTAGTCAGCACAGACAAAAGATTGTTTTTTGGTATAGACATTGCTTGCTCACTAACAACATTACATTTTGGTTTATTAGGAGGGGAAATTAATGACGGTGTTGGCGAGATATTATCATTTAACATCATAAAAGCAGGTCAAATAATTTTAACTTTATTAGGGAAATTATCATGAATAATTCCAGGAATCACCAATTAGGACCGTTTGAGAGACTCGCTTTAATGTTTGGCGGTGAAGGCGGTAAAGGCACTGCCTGTTTGGCTTCCACAACTGAAAATTACAAAAAATATTTTGCAGAGTTATTAGGAACATTTGCCCTGGTATTTGTTGGGTCAGGGTGTGTATGTGCAGACTACTATTTGATAAAAAGTGGTTCTCAGGGCTTTGGTCTTTTGGGAATTGCTATTGCATTTGGCTTTGTTGTTGTGGCTGTTGCATATTCGTTAGGTTACATTTCAGGCGCACATATAAACCCTGCTGTAACAGTGTCCATGGTTGCTACGAAGAGAATGAATCCAGGCGTTGGTGTCATGTATATATTCTCGCAGATAGCAGGTGCAACATTTGCCGGTTACTTACTTAAGTTACTATTTCCTGAAGCCCTGGCCAGTGTATTTCTGGGAACGTGCGTACTGGGTTCAAGTGTCAGTATATCACAGGCAATCGTAATGGAGGCGGTAATAACATTTCTATTAGTTTTTGTAGTATTTGCAACAGTTATTGATAAGAGATCCACACCGGCACTAGCCGGATTAGCGATAGGATTTGTTGTTTTATTTGGTGTAATGGTGGGAGGCGCAATAAGTGGTGGATCAATGAACCCTGCAAGGGTTTTTGGCCCTGCATTCGCTTCAGGTCATTTTGCTAATCATTATGTATGGTGGATTGGACCTATTATTGGTGGTCTGTTCGCAGGATTTACTTATGACCTGTTTTTCTCTGAGAAGAAGAAAAAGCTTCCTCTCGTAAGCGGTACTGTGCATAAAAAGTCAGTGAATAGAATGAGAAAATCAAACAACGGGAAACTCGGCAATAGACGCCCATCTCTGGCATAATGTAAAATTTTTATTATCTTTAATTTGGTTGCGGCTGTGCCACGCCATGATTATACTTAAAGGAGGCAAGACAACAGACAATCCATAATGCAGGTAGATTTTATCTGTGAGAAAAGAGTGGAATTATGGCAGCTGCGAAAACCATAGGTGATTATCTTATTCAAAGACTTTATGCGCATGGAGTTAGGCACGTATTTGGCGTTCCGGGTGATTATGCTCTGAGTTTTTTCCACGAATTGGAGTCCAGTGATTTACAGGTAATAAACACATGTGATGAACAGGGGGCCGGTTTTGCCGCAGATGCTTATGCACGGGTAAAAGGGCTTGGAGCGGTATGTGTTACGTATTGCGTAGGCGGTTTGAAGGTCGCAAATACTACTGCTCAGGCCTTTGCAGAGAAGTCTCCGGTTGTTATAATAAGTGGAGCACCTGGTACAAACGAAAGAATTAAATCACCGCTTCTACACCACAAAGTTCGTGAATTCGATACGCAATTAAAAGTCTTTGAACAGATAACAGTAGCCTCAACTGCACTCGACAATCCCCAGACAGCATGCCGTGAAATTGATCGTGTTATAGACGCTGCTTTAAGTCACAAGAGACCAGTATATATTGAACTACCCCGTGATATGGTTTATGCTAAACCGCTACCGGATTATTCACCTCCTGAAACGCCTTTACCTCGTAATGATAATGCCCTTAATGAGGCACTGCTTGAGGCAAGGTACACTATTAACTCATCTAAGAAACCCGTAATCATTGCCGGTATAGAGTTGCATAGATTCGGGATTCAGGATGATTTGCTTAAGTTCATCGAGAAGACAAATATTCCAGTTGCAGCTACTCCCTTGAGCAAATCTGTTATCAGTGAACATCATCCTCAATATATGGGGATTTATGAGGGAGCTATTGGTCGTGATGAAGTAAGAGAGTATGTAGAATCAAGTGATTGCCTGATCCTCATGGGCACATTTATGACAGATATAAATCTCGGCATGTTTACAGCACATCTTGACCAGGGCCGTTCAATATATGCGACCAGTGAAAAAATATACATTCATTATCACGCGTATGAAGATGTGGGTTTATGTGATTTTATTCAAGGTCTTTTACAGGTTGATTTTAATAAACGTGAGGATACAGACATTCCTCATCCGGTGCTTTATCAACCACTACAACCGGTTGCCGGAAAGAAAATATCAATAAACTATCTTTTCCAGCGTCTTAACTCCTTTCTGGATAAAAATACGGTAGTCATCGCAGATACGGGAGACGCAATGTTTGGTGCCATGGATATGGCAATACACAGTGAGACAGAGTTTCTTGCACCTGCGTATTATGCGTCAATGGGATTTGCCGTACCTGGGAGCCTGGGGGTACAATTGGCAGATTCCAATCTGCGACCTCTGGTATTAGTCGGAGATGGGGCCTTTCAAATGACAGGGATGGAACTGTCAACTGCAGCAAGATATAAGCTTAGTCCAATCGTTATTATTCTGAATAATAGTGGCTATGGGACTGAACGTCCTATGCTGGATGGCCTTTTTAATGATGTAAACTCCTGGGAATACAGTTCTATTCCAGATATCCTTAAGGCAGGTAGGGGGTTTAACATTAAGACAGAAGATGACCTGGATGAAGCATTGCAGCTCTCCGGCAAATATACTGAAGACATCTGTATACTCGACGTACAGATAGATCGTGATGACACGTCGCCGACTCTTGAACGCATGACAAAAGCATTTGCCAAGCAGATATAAGTAATGTAGACATTTATACTATTACATTGTAAAACCTTTTTTTCTTAACTTTAGTTCACTTCACACTCCAGGCACTTATTATTCTGAATTCTCTTCTGATGGAACAAACCAATATCAACAATTCAATAGTTTCTTTTAAATCAGCCGTCGACAAGAGTAAGAAGATTGTTGGTTTTACCGGAGCTGGCATAAGCACTGAATCCGGGATTCCAGATTATCGTAGCAAGGGTGGTATCTGGGATAAATTCCAACCTGTATATTTTGAAGAATTTGTCTCAGACGAAAAGAAACGATTACTCTATTGGCAGAGAAAACAGGAGTTGTGGAGTGATCTGAGCACTGCATCTCCAAATACAGGTCACATGTTTTTCAAAGAGCTCTATGATAAAGGCAAGCTCGAAGGGCTCATCACGCAGAATATAGACGGCCTTCACGAGAAAAGTGGATTGGCAAAAGAGCTGATTGTAAATCTGCATGGTACCAATTTAGAAGTTGCATGTATAAATTGTGGTTTTACCGTGCCATCTGAAGATGTGTTTGAGGGCTTAGATCTGGAAGAGGGAGTTCCGATATGTCAAAAATGCAAAGCCCTTTTGAAACCTGCTACGATCTCTTTCGGACAACAACTGCGAGAAGAGGATCTGGACAAGGCAAATGAGCTGGCAAGCACCTGTGACTTGATGATCGTAGTTGGGTCTACGCTTGTAGTACAACCGGCAAGCTCTTTTCCTTCAATCGCAAAAGAGAATGGTGCACTTCTTGCCATTATAACCCTTTCTGAAACTCCTTTGGATTCATGTGCCGATTTCTTGTTTCATCTAAAGATGGAGGATTTCTTACATTTACTCTAGCCGGAACCCTCACTATGGACAAATTATTTAAAGAAAACTCAATAATACTTTTTCAAGGTGACAGTATAACTGATTGTAATAGAGGTAGATGTAATCCGGCTGGCCTGGGAGATGGGTATGTCAATCTAATAACGGAAGCACTGGCAGACAGGTATTCACATTCAAATCTGAAATTTGTAAATCGAGGTATGAGTGGTGACAAGATAAGAGATCTTCAGCTTCGGTGGGATGAAGAGTGTATCGACATAGATCCTGAGATATTATCGATTCTGATAGGTGTAAATGATACTTTGAGCACGCCACCTGAACTATTTGAAGAAGAGTATCGTTTGCTTTTAAAGCGAACGACAGATGCGCTGAGCCTTAAAATCATATTGTGTGAACCATTTCTTCTATTAGGAGATAATAATGCGTATAGGGACGATTTAAATCCCAAGATTGAATTAATTAATAAGCTTTCTGAGGAATTTAGTACTCTCTTATTACCATTAGATAAAATATTTCGTGAAGCCTGCTCACTTCATCCTCAGGAATACTGGGCACCAGATGGTGTACATCCAAAACCGGCTGGTCATGCTTTAATTGCGAAATCATGGATTGAGTATGTCGAAAAAACTCTTTTATAATAAGGGATTTTGCATTTTGTGCTTTAAAAAGCATGTTATTATTTAAGTACTGGATTATTAATAGTAATTGTCGATAAATAAGTTATTGTTTTATTCTAATTTCAAGTATACAATAAAGTGTTACTGTTTAGAGCTTTTTATAAATATTTGAGTAATATAATTTTATAGTCAACCCGTCTACCAGATAGGCGGCTTTCGTTTTATATAGGTAGATTAACAATGTTTAAACATTCATTTTTTGTGGTTCTTGTTCTGTTACTATTTGCAAGCTCGGCTTTTGCGATCGAAAACAGATCCAAACAAGTTTTAGAAACAACAGACTTTAGTGTTGATCAGGTGCTCAATGACGTATACGCACTTGTTGACTCTGAAAACATTAAGTTGTTCGATCAAAAAAATGAGGAGATGGACAGTTATCTCATCGCACTTTTTGATACCTCAATCCTCAGATCTAAGCTTGAACAGTTTTACACCATGCTCTATTACATATCCAAATATGCTACGATTGAAAAAGACGAACTTAATATTGATCGCGATCTTACAATTAAACTCTTAATCTCAAGTAGAGTTTTTACTGACAGAGAATTCCCAAAAAATATTTCTAATGTTTTCCTCTCCAGAGAAAATAGAGAAAAGCCATTGTATAAGGTTTCATTCAGCAACGATAGAGTAGAGCTCGGCTTGAATTACGGTGACGGATATGGAATATCAAAAGTAGGAATGAATCAGGAGGCTCAGGCACTGGTCTTTTACGGAGCATTCTCTTTTAAACTAAGAACAAAGGGAGAGAATGTTGAGGCATATAATTTTGATGGTGTGGACCTGTATGGAAATTTCGGTTCACGTGGTTTTGTCAATGTTGATATAAACTATGTTGCTGTTAAATCTGTCGAATTCCACAAAGCATCTGAAATGGCCCTTGTCAAAGCAAAGGTATCCAGAAAAGAGTTTGAAATAAACAAGCACACATGGCTTCTCGGTCTTGTTACAAGATTCGTTACAGATAAATCACTTCAACCGCTTGATTGGTAGGGCCTCTTCCTGATCATTCTCTGTGTCTACCGGCAATGCCATCAAATACAATACAGATCACAAGTCAAATGTATTCCATGACTTATTCTTGTCTAATTATCCAATCAACCACATGAAAGAGCTTGACATTCCCCTTACGTGATGTTAGAAGGTATCTGATAAATATCACTTTATTCGCTAAATTACTTAATTATATGTCTGTATGAGGTTACACATATAACAGAAGCGATTTTAATTGAAGTTTACATACTGCCAACTCATACCATATAGTAATGCGTTATATATCGACTACTGATTTATTAAAACCATGGTAAATGTATTATTTAATATAAGAAAGAACAAAATTGCTCGACTTTTTTTCTTAACAATATCCATCTTACTCCTTGGTGCATTATGGTTCTATTTTTTTGAAAAAACACCACACATTGCAGATGCGTTCTGGTGGAGTTTTGTAACAATTACGACTGTAGGATACGGTGACATAACTCCATTAACGGTTGGTGGAAAGATTATAGGTGTAGTAGTTATGGTATTTGGCATTGGAATACTTGGGATGTTTACGGCAACGATTGCCAGTGCATTTATTGATACTAAAATCAAGGAGGGAAAGGGCGTGAAGGAAGTAAAAGTTAAAGATCATTTCCTTATTTGTGGATGGAGTTATAAGGCAAAGGAGATTATTGCCGAATTACGGGCAGATAAGAAGGTTCATAACAGGCCAATAGTTATTGTTGCAGATATCCCTGAAAAACCTGTCGAAGATGAGAACACCTTCTTTATACATGGTGAAGTTGATGTTGACGTACTGAAGAAGGCGAACCTTAAAGATGCCTCAGTTGTTATGATCCTGACAGACGAAAATCTTGATTCGTACTCAAGAGATGCAAAAGTAGTACTGAACACTCTTTCCATACGCAAGCTAAATCCAAAAGTTTATATCTGTGTTGAGATTTCTGATTCGAGGAACATGCAGCACGGAAAGCTGGCAGGAGCGGACGAAATAATTGTTATCGGTGAGCTGAGCGGTAATCTACTTGTCCAGGCGGCCCTGGACCATGGTATTACCAAGATAATTACAGAGCTTGTTAGTAATCGATACGGTAGTGAACTCTACAAAGTAAAACCTCCGGAAAATCTTATAGGAATGAAGTTTATTGATGTGCTGACGTTTATTAAGGAGAAGCATAATGCCATTATCGTAGCAATCGAATCAGGAGAGGATAATAAATTGGCAGCTAATCCTCCCATGGAATATACTATTAAACTCGGAGACTATCTGATTCTTATTGCACAGGCACGGCCACATCTTGGTAAATAAAAGTAAAAGTTCACCGCAGAGGCGCAGAGAACACAAAGAAAAAAAACTTTGCGCTCTTTGCGTCTTGGCGATGAGGAGAATAGATAATAAATTTTTAAATTTGAAATAGGAGAAAAGAGATGTCCGAGAATCTACAAAAGGTGAAGGATTATTTAGAGGAGTTAGAGCTTTCTATCTCCAGCGAGGATGAAGCGGAGGAGATGGTAGTTATAGATGATGAAGATAAGGGTCTCAAGAACCTCATCATAGATTGCGAGGACCCGATATTAGTTCTAGAACAGGTGATTATGGATGTTCCGCAGAATACAGAAGGATTTTTCAAACGACTTCTCCAGATGAATCGCACTCTGGTACATGGTGCATTTGTACTGGATGAAGAGAGTACAAAAGTCATCTTCAGAGACACCTTGCAATTGGAAAATCTGGACAAAAATGAGCTTGAAGGTTCAATTACCGCATTGAGTATTGCCCTGGCAGAGTATGCTGGTGAGCTTATTGAATTCAGCAAAAGCTAGGAATTGCTAATCAAAAACAATAACTAATAATTTAATATAAATTGTAATTAAGAAGGAGTGAAACCATGGCAAGTATATTTCAGCGTATGTTTAAGGTGGGGCAGTCCCATGCACATAGTACAATGGATAAATTTGAAGATCCTATCAAGATGACTGAACAGGGGATAAGAGACCTGAAGAAAGATCTGCAAGGAACCATGAAGAGTCTGGCGGAGGTAAAGGGTGTTGCCATACGCTTGAAGAAGGAGGCTGAGGACAATAAAAGGTTAGCTGCTGACTATGAGCGCAAGGCGATGATGCTACTCCAGAAGATGCAGGGTGGCGGAATAGACGCTGAGCAGGCAGAACGATTGGCCACAGAAGCCCTGAACAGGAAAGAGGATTGCAGCCAGAAGGCTGTCAGCCTGATGCAGAACTGGGAACAACAGAATACTATGTCCTCACAGCTACAGGCAAATGTATCCAAATTAAAATCGACTGTATCCACGTATGAAAACGAACTTATTACACTCAGAGCACGTGCCAAGACAGCCGCAGCAACCCGCAAGATTAACGAGCAGGTGGCGAGGGTCGACTCTACCGGTACTATCACTATGCTTGAGAAGATGAAAGCAAAGGTTGAAGAGGATGAATCACTGGCACAATCCTACGGAGAACTTGCATCCGCAGAGACGAGTGTAGATGACGAGATCAGCGCTGCACTGGGCGGCAATCAGCTAAACGCCCCAAGCGACAAACTCCTTGCGCTGAAAACAAGGATGGGATTGTTGGAACAGAATTAAACAAGTTCACCGCTCCTCGGACAAAAGGCGCCGAGGACAAGAAGACGCAGAGAATGCAAAGCTACTAATAAAATTAGAAGCGAAAGGATTTTAAATATAAAACATTTTCCTTACCCCGCTTGCGGGGCTTTGTGTCCTCTGTGTCTTTGTGTGATGAATAAAGTTTTTTTATAAAAGTATTTTACTTTGCGAACTTCGCGTCTTTGCGGTGAATGATTTTTTAAGGATTCAATATGGCCTGGTTTGGTAAGAAGAAAAAGGAAGAAGAGTTTGATCCCTTACAGGATCTTGTCTTGTCTAAACTCAAGGTTGGATACCTTGTTGATTACGACCTGAAGACATGGGAAGTTACTGAGTATAACACATATGACTGGGAAGATGGTGACCACAGCTACGAATGGGAACTCAAATCCGGAGATGAAGTTCTATACCTGGAGCTGGAGGACGATGACGAGCCCGAGTGGACTTTGACAAAGAAAGTATCCCTGAAAAGCGTTGGCCGCGGAGTACGTAAGTTTATTAAGGAGAATGATGACCCTCCGAACATGATCCAATATGAGGGGATTGAGTATTCTATTGATGAAGCCAGCGGCGGCTATTTCTGTAAGGGAGGCGAAAAAGAGAGAATCGAATTTCTATGCTGGGATTACTATGACCTGTCAGAAGAGAAGACACTTACTATAGAGCAGTGGGGAGAAGATAAGTTTGATGCAGCTGTGGGCATCTACGTAGAGGAGTACCAGTTCACAAATATATTGCCGGGTTCGTAATAGTTTTAGGCAACGTATAAACAAATAGTCGCTGTCCCTATTACCCCCTATAAGCCTTCAGGTATTTTCTAAACACATTTATTCTGTAGATAATTTCTACAGCATTCCTCGCAAATTATATTAAAGTTCTACCTACACTTTAATATCAAATTTTCAACTTCTATGCAGTACAGGAGCATTAATCACAATAAAAAGGATATTCAATTTGCCCCTACATATCTGACTTTTTCTTCTTTACTTGTGCCTGAAATAGTTTAGAATTTCAAACACAAAGTATTATGCAACAAAATAATAGTATTGAGTTAAGCCATCATGTGGAAACAAAAATCTAAAAACAGAGGTTTCTCGCGCAATTGAACTTCTTGTAACCATAGGCATATCTTCATAACCTTCTGTAATTAAAGCAACTACGACAATATACCAAAATCTGATTTCATGTTTGTGGGGGAAAATCCCCCACTTCGTAAATGTGAAATCTTGCAGGCATAGCACTCCCTGGCATCTGAATTTAAAACCTTAAGTTATGGGCTGTCTATGGGGTAGAGTGATAATGGACACATTGCCCATACGGAGAAAATACTTTTGGCATACTGTTTGACATAATTTGTAGTTAGAGGTGTGAAAATAAAAAGAAGATTGTTTCAATAAAAATGGACTAAAGTAAATTCCAGGAGAATCTATATTCTCTAAACTAAATAGAAAGTAAGAAAATGGTCAGATTATTATCAGACAAGCAATGTCCCAATTGTAAGAGTTATTCGTTTCGTAGAGAATGCCGTAAACCATGGATGCGTCAAATACTCTTTACTAAATACTACATCTGCAAAAATGTTTATGTAAATTTATGATAGTTGCTGAAATATTAATCGCCTTTAAACGCAGGAGATCAGCAGAATTGAATTAATAAGCATTCTATGCACCTTAAACCGCGTAACCCAGAACCCGGAACCTCAATCTTATTTATATCGTATAATCCTGAGTACCGGAGTTTCTCTTCTTCTTTAGTTGCTTCTTCTTCAAATTCTCTACATGGATAATAAGAGTATCAACAGTCTCCTTCAGGATATCCAGTTCATCTATTGTCAGATCGTCTAGCTGTTCAAGGTTGTATTCAATCGTATCGATTATCCTTCTGGACGGGCGCTGCATTGGACGCATAAAATAGGTTGTTACAGTTGCCACTATAGTTCCGAAAAAGATTACGGATCCCACCACTATCCATGTACCACCAATTAACTTAGCGATACCTGATTGCGGTGCATCAGCTATGCCTGCAGTCGAAAATGCAGCAATGCCCCAATACACTGCATCGCCATAAGACGTTATT
>Ga0187827_10004813_pt1 | contig 16303 bp, 17 predicted proteins | sample ETNtaG_39_FD_167969 | JGI IMG/M metagenome (GOLD analysis project Ga0187827, IMG submission 167969) | Marine microbial and viral communities from oxygen minimum zone, Eastern Pacific Ocean - ETNP2014_SV_150_PacBio MetaG (Illumina Assembly) | ecosystem: Environmental > Aquatic > Marine > Hypoxic...
TGCCCAGCTCGAGTTGCTGGAATGGGCCAAGGGCCAGCGCGATGCCGTGATGAAGGCCGGCTATAAGGTGGACAAGGTGGTCATCGACGAGGCCAACATGTGGGATGGCCTGAAGTTCCGGATCAAGCTAAGAAACGCCGTGCTGGGTCACAACGCACCATCGGGCTTCATCCACGAACGCATGGTGTTCTTCCAGATCACGGTGAAGGACAGCCAGGGCAAAGCTATCTTCAAATCCGGCGACCGTGATCCGAACGGCGACTTGCGCGAGAGGTACTCCCGCTACGTGCGCAATGGCGAATTGAAATTCGACAAGCAGATTTTCAATTTGGAAAGTCATTTCATGGCCCGAACCTTTTGGGGCGGCGAGCGCACGCAACTGCGGTTCATACCGTTCTCAGCTACGGTCAGGCCGTTTATCCGGCCGCCGACCAGCCCGACGGCGATTCTCATGCGTCCGGAAATTTCCCGCTCGTTCAAAAACAGTATAGAGCCGGGCGGGCACCGTTGGGCCAAGTATGTCGTCGATGCGGACTTGTTGAAGCCCGGCGAGACCTACACGGTGAATATGAAGCTGATCGCCCAACAGATGCCGGCTTTCTTCGTTCACGTCAATTCCGGCGTTGGATTCGACTATAACTTCTCGTTGCGCGAGTTGGCGAAACGGGTGGTCGATCTAAGCATGAACCTGTGGGAAACCACGGAAACAGTGAAGATTGAAAAGTAGGATCCCGACATGCTGAGAAAATCGATCGTTATCGGAATTACTGCCCTGATCAGCTGCGGGATAGGCTTTTCGAACGGCGCCCTGGCCGCCGAAAAAAAATCCGGAGAGGCGAAACCCAGCGAAAGCAGTTCGCGCTATTCCGATAAGGCGCGCGGCCTCAAGGAAGCGCAGGATCTGCCGCTGCGCCCGGCACCGCTGTTTGAATTGTGGCAGGACTATGTCGAGCAGGGTCCCTACCAGTACGAGTTCGAACTGCCTACCGGCATGATCGTTTCACCCGGTCTGGTGTTTTTCGGCAATATCAATACCGGACTGGAGTTCACCGACAGCGGCGCTGGCGATCCCAGTGCGGAATGGGTGACGACGGCAAACCTGTTCCTCAACATGACGCTCAGTGGTACGGAACGGATCTTGCTCGGCATTTCCCCGCTAACGCGCCAGAACGGGCCCAAGACGCGACAGACGTTTGAGCCGGAGGCCGAATTCAAGAACGAGAACAACCTTCGACTGGCCACCGCATTCTTCGAGGGCGAGTTGACGGAAATGTTCCCCAAGCTCGATTTCGACGGTCGGTTGCCGCTGGACTACGAAATCGCCTTTGGCCGACAAGCCCTCGTCATTCAAGGCGGCATGTTGATCAACGACACGATGGATTCGGTGGCCGTGACCAGAAGCACCATTCCCTTTCCCGGCGCCAATTTCGGGCGAGTGGCCGCCTACATGGCTTGGAACAACGTCAATCGTAGCAACAACATCGACGACGACAAAGGTGAATTGTACGGCCTGTTTTCTTCCGTCGAGGCCATGCATTCGACCTTCGAACTCGATACGACCTACATCAACAGCAATGTTGCCACCGGCGATCAGGCCAATATCGCGGCTAGTATGATACGTCCCTTCATCATCCTCGAACATGCCGTCGATACCACGATCCGCCTGGCGACCTCGATTACGCCAGACCGGCAAACCGCATCGGCAACCGATGGCACCTTGCTCTATTCCAGCTTTTCCTGGGCGCCGAAGCGGACCGACGACATCATGTATCTGAATCTCTTCGGGGCGCACAGAAATTATGCCCCGGCGGCCCGTGGCGCCGGTGGACCGTTGGGCATTGTCGGGCTGCTGTTTGCCGGCAACGGCTTGGCTGGACCGGCGATCAACAACCGGGCCAACAAAGCCTATGGCGGTACGCTCGGCTATCAGATGTTTTTCTCACCGGCCCTGCGGCGTAACCTGATTTTCGAGATCGGCAGCAAGATCGACAATTCAGCCGGTGGGATCGAACGCTACGGGGCGCAGGTGCGCTATTCGCAAGCCCTCGGCCGGCACGTCCTGTTCGAGGTCGGTGGCTTTGGCGTACGGCAGGAAGCGATGAAGGACTCCGTCGGGCTGCGGACCAAGATAAATGTCATCTTCTAGGGTTCTGCCGCTTGAGGGCAGCAATCAATAATCAGTCGGTGGGAGGGGGAGACTTGTCGGTTTCATCAATCAGACGCTTGGCATTGCAGGCGGCAATGGTGATCACGGCGTTCGCAGGGACGGCGTGGGCGCCAGGGGGGGCGATGGCTGAGCCCTATTTTCAGGGCCCGAAATCCTGCGAGGACTGTCACAAGGACGAATACAAGGTTTGGAGGGAAACGAAGCACTTCACGGCCTACCGTACGGCGCACAAAGCGAAGGACGCAAAAAAAATCATCGTGGCCGTGGGCGGTAAGAGGAGCATGAAGCGGAACAAGAACTGCAACGTCTGCCATTATTCGACCGAACAGAAGAAGCTCGGTGACAAGCCCAAAGTGAAATACGGCCCGTCCTGCGAAAGCTGTCATGGGGCTTCCTCCGAATGGGAAGTTATCCACTCCGACTACGGCGGCAAGAACGTCAAGCGGGAGAACGAGACGCAGGACCACAAGGTCAAGCGGATCGCCGATTCCGCTGCCGCCGGGTTGGCCTGGGCCTCGTCGAGTTATGAGATCGCGGCCAAATGCATGAAGTGCCATGGCTTGGCCCGCTCGGAAATCAGTGGCGAGGCCTTCGCCAAGATGCTGGAGGCCGGACATCCGATCAACCAATCCTTCGAGATCGTCATGTTCTCCCAGGGCAAGATGCGCCATTGGCTCAAAGAACGTTCGCCGGCGCAGCTGAGCAAGCTGTTCGTCGCGGGTCAGGTGGCAAAGCTGGTTTCCGCCACCGAGGCCGCGGTCAAGACCGAGGACGCCAAATACAAGGCAGCGCAGATGAAGCGCGCCGCCGATGCCAAGGCCGCGCTGCAGGCTGTGCCCCAGGCGGCGGCGTTGATCGCCTCGCCCAGCGACGCCAACGCCCGCAAGATGATGCAGGCTATCGGCCAGCAGGACCTTGCGGGCCAGGTCGGCGGACAGATCCCCTGCGCCGGCCCGGACAAGGAGAACCTGAGGCAGTGCTAGTGTGATGACCCCGAATTTCGGGGCATTTCATGCGCCGAAATTCGGGATCTGTGGAGGGGCTTGGGGCACGAAAATCCATGACGGCATGGATTTTTTTCGGATGAAATTTCGGCATCGAACGCCGTTGCGCCGTCAAGCGACGCTGTTTGTTCGCGGCGTTTATCGTAAGCAATCTCAATCGTCGAAGTGGGCTGTTATCCCCCGCTGGCTGAACCAAGTGGCGATGGCTTGCAGATGGGGGAGTATCTCTTGCCCGCGCTCTTGCGAAAAAGCTCCGCAGGTCTCCATGGCGGCGCGAAACATCGATGCCTACGTGCGCGGCGAGGCTTACGCCAGATCGCCGGTCCCGGCCCTGGCCGGCTTCGACCGTCTCAACACCTGGTACTACGCCGAAGCCGACAAGAGCCGGCAGCCGGCCCTCGATCTGGCCCGGCGCCATCGACATGGTAGCGGAAACGATATGAAGACATTGGTCTGGCTGGCCCTATTGACGGGCGCACTCATTCTGGCGCCCTTGGGCCCGGCCCGGGCCGACCAGATCGACGGCGACTGGTGCTTCAAGGACGGCCGCCATATGACCATCGAGGGCCCCAAGATCCGCACGCCCGGCGGCAAACGCATGACCGGCATCTACGACCGCCACGCTTTTTCCTATGTCGTGCCTGAGGGCGAGCCCGGGGCCGGCGGGGTGACCGAGATGTACCAGATCAACGACGAGATGATCCGCCTCAAACCGGCCACGGCGGCCGCCGAGCCGCCCTTGAGGACGCGACGGAAGCATTGGCCTGAGGTCCAGGCGCTACCGTCGCTGGGAGCGCCGGTGTAGGTCATGTTCCAGCAGTCCTGCGTCCACTCCCAGACGTTTCCCTGCATGTCGTGGAGGCCGAAGCCGTTAGGCTGAAAACTGCCCACCGGGGCGGTTTGCTTGTTGTCCCAGCGGCTGCCACAGCCATCGCAGTTGGCGTTGCCCTCGCCGAACACTTGGCCCCCGGCTCCTCCGCGAGCGGCATACTCCCATTCGGCTTCGGAAAGCAGGCGATAGGATTTGCCGGTTCGCTGGCTCAGCCAACCCACGTACTCCTGGACGCTGTACCAGTTGACGTTGATGACCGGCCGTTTACCCCTCCCCCAATTTCGATCTTCGGGCATGTGGGAGCACCCGCCCGCCGCCACGCAGGCCTCCCACTGCTCGAACGTCACCTCATACCTGCCCACCGCGAAGGATGGGATCGAAACCTGGTGAACCGGTTGTTCGTCGCTGTCGCCGTCGTTCGATCCCATCGGGAAGGTGCCAGCCGGCAGCACCACCATCTCCGGGCACTCGTCGCAGTCCCTGAGCGTCTGGGGCGGCGGCAGCTTGGCCGCCATTTTCTCTGGCGCCGCATTTTCCCCCGGCCCAGGCGTTCCTAAATACCAGTACGCCCCGCCGCCAACGATCACGATGGCGAGCGCCGCCCGGACAATCAATGCGCCCCGCCCGCCGGCGGTCCGGGTGGGGCGATCCGTGGCTTGTTTTTCACCATCATCCCGGTTCTCGCCGCGCCGCTTGGGCCAGGCGGAAGTCTTCCTCATAGTCCGCCTCCCGGCATTTCGTCCAGATTACGGCACGCCAAATGCTAGCGGTGCCGGCCCCTGGAGGCAAACACCAGCCGTGTCAATCAGCACCCTCTTTCAAAGCCAGCAGGTTCAAGATTGGCACCGGTTTGGGCGGCGTCGCACAGTCGCGCCGCCAGGTTGGCCAGCGATCCTATGGCCATGTCGGGGAACTGGTCTTCGAATCCGACCTGGCCCAAGATCCGCACGTCAGGCGGCAAACACATGATCGGCAATTGTGGCCGTCCCGCCGTCTGACGCGGCGGCAGCAAGCGGCGGGCTGAGGTTGGGCTCAGCCGGGACCGGGGCGGGGTCTGTTTGGCGGGTCAAAGCACGTCGGTTCAGGCCCGCCCTCGGCAGGCTCGCTCCGCCCTCGGCACCGGACGCCGGCGCGCACGACGTTGCCGGCACCCGAGCAAGGGGGCAAACGGCTACATCACCTTGCGCAGAACGTGCCGGCGGTTGCTGGTGTAGGGGCGCACCTCTTCCGGCCAGCGGCCCTTTTCCACCGCCTCGGCCCATTCCTGGCTGACCAGGACGTGCGGGCTCTCGATTTCGTAAATCGCTGTGTATTTCGGCTCGCCCTCGGCAACGATTTCCTTTTCCTCGCCGCCCATGCTCAGGACCAGCGGCTCCTGCGTCAGCCGCGTCACGGAGATCACGCCCGGTACCTTCAACAGGTTGGGGACATGCTCCTCGTCATAGACTTCGTTGAAGAGCGCATCTTTCTCCGGCGCCACGTCCATACTGGCCATGAACCAGTACTTCGCCTGCTTCTCCATCGCGCCCTCCCCCATCGAACCGGCTGCAACCGACCTGGCCCGGATGCCCGCCGGTTCCCGGCATCAGCGTAGGGATTTCGGCCCGCGAAGACAAATTCGAAGTCGACCACGATCTAGCCACACCCCCGCCTCGACCCGCCCCTATCAGCCAGCGCCCTCTTTCAAAGCCAGCAGGTTCAGGATCGGCACCGGCTTGGCGAAGCCCTCGAGTTCGAGTTCGCCCATGGGTTCGACCTGGGCCAGGTCCTCGACCTCGGCATGGACCCGTTGGCTGATCAGAATCTGGCCGGCCATGTAGTGGAACTGGCCTTTGACACCGACCTGCCCCGTGACTTCTCCGCTCTGGCTCCTCTCCGCCGGCTGATTGTCGTATAAACATGGGGCGCGGAAAATTCAGGAAAAACGGGGACGAAACCGCATGGCCGCTGAGAAAACCACGATCGGCTCGCGAATGGCGGGGGTGAGGGAGGATTGGCTGGCCCGGGAAAGCGAGGACATCATCGAGCCCGAGCTGGCGATCATCGATCCCCACCACCATTTGTGGGATTTCCGCGAATACCGCTATCTGCTGCCTGAATTTCTCGCCGACACGGACACGGGACACGATATTCGCGCCACGGTCTACGTCGATTGCGCTTCCTATTATCGGGCCGGGGGCCCGCCCGGGATGCGGCCCGTGGGCGAGATCGAATTCGCCAAAGGCGTCGCCGCCATGGCGGCCAGCGAACGCTATGGCCCCACCCGAGTTTGCGACGCCATCGTCGGCTTCGCCGATCTCAGGCTCGGTGCCGAGGTGGCGCCCGTACTGGCGGCCGGCGTGGCGGCGGGGAATGGGCGCTTTCGCGGCATCCGCAACGTGGCCAATTGGGACCCCGGCGAGGAAGTTCACAACGGTCACACCGATCCCGGCCCCGAGCTCTACCGCGACGCCACCTTTCGCCAGGGTTTCGCCAAGCTCGCTGAATTCGATCTCAGCTTCGAAGCCTGGCTCTACCAGCCGCAGCTAGACGACGTCAGCGATCTGGCGCGCGCCTTTCCCGATCAGCCCATCGTGCTCAACCACGTCGGCGGCATCCTCGGCATCGGTTCCTATGCCGGCCGCCGGGACGAGCTTTTCGCCCAGTGGTGCCGGCAGATCGGCGACCTCGCGGCCTGCCCCAACGTCTCCGTCAAACTCGGCGGTCTGGGCATGAAGATCTGCGGCTTTGGCTTCCACGAACAGGACCGGCCGCCATCCTCGGAAGACCTGGCCGCGGCCTGGCGGCCCTACATCGAAACCTGCATCGAGGCCTTCGGAGCGGAGCGCTGCATGTTCGAAAGCAATTTCCCCGTCGACAAGCACTCATGTGCCTACCCGGTGCTGTGGAACGCTTTCAAGCGTCTGGCCGTCGGTACCTCGGCCAGCGAGAAGCAGGCGCTGTTTCACGACAGCGCCGCCCGCTTCTACAAGCTCGAAGGCGTCTGATCGGCGCCTTTCGGAGCCTGGCGGCGCAGCAGCTTGACCGCTTTTTCCCGGGACTCGTCGACCAGCCTCCTGGCCGCCGCCTCGGCCTCGAGGGGCTGGCACTTTTCAATGGCCCGGGCCAGCCGGCGCCAGTTCCGGGCCGATTGCAGGCGCCTCTCGGCCGTCGAGAGCCCCAGCATGGCATAGCGCAGCGTGCGCCGGGCGAGGGAGAAAATCATCGCCCTGAGTGGCTCGTTGCCGCTGCTCTCGGCGAGAAAGAGATTCAACGAGTAGGTCGAATTGACGTATTCGCCGGCATCCGCGTTCGACTTGGCGAGAGCGCTGATGCGCTTGGCTCCCGCCACCAGTTCGGCAACCACCCGGGGATCGTTGCGCTGGCAGGTCTGGCGCGCCGCCAGACCGAGCAGGACCGAGCGGATTTCGAATATGTCGTTGATCTCGGCCAGCGAAAGATTGCTCACATGGGCGCCGCGCCGGCGTTTGAGCTCGACCAGCCCCTCTTTTTCGAGGATGCGCATGGCCTCTCGGATGGGGCCCCGGCTGACCCCGAATGAGGCCCCGATTTCCTGCTCCGCCAAGCGCTGGCCCGGCTCGAAGTGGCCCTCGATGATGCTGTCGCTCAATTGCTCGGCGATCTGTTCCGCCACCGAGAGCGGCGGCGAGGCGTGGCCGACGCTCCAGCGGCGCGGCACTCCAGCTTCCGCCGTCCTTGGTTTCGCGAGCGTTACCGCCATTTCTGCCCTGCTACGGATATTTGCCAATATGCCGGAATGCTTGAAAAGTAGATATGCACTTTTGAGGATTGTCAACAATCACACTTGACTCCCGTCGGGAGAGTTCCGAGACTTTTGCTGAAATGCGAAAATGGGGAAATCGCTTGACCATGGCTTCCGGGAATTGCCCCGGCAAATCGGTCGGGTGCTGATGTATGGAAAGCATCCTCCTGCTGGTCAGTTTGGTGGTGCTGATCGTGCTCGGCGCCCCCATCGGCTTCGTGCTGGCCGGTATACCCACCGTCTATATCCTGTTCACCGACACGGCGCCACTGCTGACCGTGCCCTACCAGATGTACCAGGCCCTGGCGCATGTGCCGCTGGTGGCGATCCCGTTCTTCATGCTGACGGGCGAGCTGATGAACTCGTCCACCATCACCGACCGCCTGCTCGATCTCAGCCGGGCCATCGTGGGCCGGGTGCGGGGCGGTCTGGCGCAGGTGAACATTCTCACCAGCATGCTGTTCGCCGGCATGAACGCATCCGTCGTGGCCGATACCGCGACCGTCGGAGCGATCCTCATTCCGGCCATGAAGAGGGCTGGCTACTCGGCCCCCTTTTCGGCCGCCATCACGGCCGTCTCCTCGACCATCGGCGGCATCATTCCGCCCAGCGTCGCCATGGTGGTGCTGGCCAGCAGCGCCAACCTTTCGGTCGGCGCGCTGTTTTCCGGCGGCATCATTCCCGGGGTCATGGTGGGGCTGGGCCTGATGGCTCTGACCTACGTCATTTCGGTGCGCCGCAACTACGAACGCTCCGACCAGCCCTTCCGTATCATTACCGTGATACGGGCCCTGGGCCGGGCCTCGTTTGCCCTGATCATACCCATCGTGCTGGTCGGTGGCATCGTCGGCGGTGTTTTCAGCTCCGTCGAGGCCGGCGCGCTGACGGCCCTGACCGCCTTCCTGGTGGGCGCCCTGATCTATCGCAGTTTGTCGCCCGGGGAGGTCTTCGGGGCTTTCGGCCGGGCCATGAAATTGAGTGCCTCGGTCTTCGTCATCATCGCCGCGGCCGGCCCCTTCAGCTGGCTGCTGACCCGCTTGGGGACGTTGAAGCTGGTCGAAAGCTGGCTGCTTGGTTTCGCCGACACGCCGTGGCTCTTTGTCGTCGTCGTGGTCGCCTTCATCTTCGTCATCGGCATGGTGATGGACGCCGTGGCCAACATCATCGTGCTGGGCCCGTTGCTCATCGATATCTGCGTCCAGGCCGGATTCGCCGAGGTCCAGGCGGCGCTGGTGGTCATCGTCGGCTTCCTCGTCGGCACCGTCACGCCACCCATCGGCGTGGCCTATTTCACGGCCGCGCAAATCGCCCGGGCCAAGATCGAACAGGTGGCCCTGGCCATGGTTCCCTTCATTCTGGTCGAGGTCGTGGTGCTTTATCTGATGCTGATCATTCCCGGCATGACCATGTGGTTTCCCAAAGCGTTCGGTTTCATCAACTAGTCGTTAAATGAAGCGATGTTTGCGAAAGTAGACAAAATAATTCGTTCGGCGCTGACGATCATATGCTGCATGTTATTGGCGGCCATGGTGGTGTTTACCTGCTACACGGTCGTCATGCGCTACGTCTTTCTGGATCCGCCTTTTTGGGGCGATACCATGACCTTGTTTGCCAATATCTGGTTGGTCATGCTGGCGCTCGGATTATCGGTCAGGGAGCGCTCATCCATTGCCATGCAGGTGCTTTACACGCAGGTGCCGCCGAGCGTCGCTTTCACTCTGGAACTGACCTGGACGGTGCTGATCGTGGCTTTCGGCGGTCTGCTGGCCTGGTACGGCCTGGAAGCGGCGATGCGGGTGCCGGGCGCCTTCTGGGAGCTCGGCAACATGCCGAAAAAATATCCCATGATGATCATGCCGATCTCGGGCGTGCTGGTCATTCTCGCCGGCAGCGTCGTCATCATCGAGGACATAGTACGCTTTCGCAGTGGCGAAGGTGTCAACGAACAAGTGGGTAACGAAACATCTTAAAGGCAAAGTTCGACCATCAAATCCACCAAAGGGAGGAAATGACATGCTTAAACTTGGTACTTTGACAGCCGTCCTGGGCATTGCCGGCGCAATGCTCATGGCTGTTCCCCAGCCGGTTCAGGCGCAGGATTCGATAACCTTCCGCTTGGGTACGGCGACGACGACCAAGTGGTCGATCGGCATCGCCATTCGCGACGTTCTGATTCCGGCTTTGGCCAAGCATTCCAATGGCCGGATCAAGGTCGAGGCGCACTATGGCCGCTCGATTTGCAGCGAGCACAGTTGCGTCGAGCAGATGAAGCTGGGCCAGATCGACATCGCCACCGTGTCCAGCGGCAACGTCGGCGCCTTCGGCACCACCTTCGACATCATCAATCTGCCCTACCTGTTCAAGGACGCCGACTCGGCCAGCAAGATTCTCAACGGCTGGCTGGCCAAGGCCCTGAGTGCCAAGGCCAACAAGGACATGGGCATGCAGGCCCTGGCCGTCATTCCCGTCGGCGGCTTCCGCCAGCTCGACAACACGGTGCGCCAGGTTCGCGTGCCCAGCGATCTCAAGGGCATCAAGATCCGGGTGACCAAGAGCCCGACCGAGTTCAACCTGATCAAGGCCTGGGGCGGTGTGCCCGTGCCCTACGACTGGTCGGCCCTCTATGAAGGGCTGCAGACCGGCGTGGTGTAGGGCATGTACCTGCAGGACACCTTCACCTCGGCGACCAAGATGTACGAGGTCGTCAAACACATTACCCACGTCGGCGGGGCCTGGTCCGCCCATCCCATCCTGATGGACCTGGATCGTTACAACAAACTTCCCGCCTGGGCCAAGGAAGCGGTGGTCAAGGCCGGCGTCGACCTGCAGCGCGAGAGTTTCGCCATCGACGCGGCCTGGATCGGCCGGGCCACCAAGGGTCTGGACACGAAGGTCAAGATCTATCAGCCCACCGACGCCGAGATGCAGCTCTGGTACAAGGGCGCGCGGACGGCCTGGGCCAAGATGAAGGGGGCCTACGATCCGGCCCTGGCACGGCGCGCTTTGGAGGAGCAAAACCAGGGTGCTTTGATCAAGGAACTGGAGTCCGCCGGCGCGCTTTAGAGCCTCGCAGGTGTAGGTTATTACCAGGTTGCCCACTCGGTCCCAGGGACCGGGTGGGCGGCAAGGCAGCGGAGTGAAAGCACAAAAAATGAGCAAAAAGAAAAAGCCGCCCGAGGCGGCCGAAGGTTGGCAGCCCGAAATCGAGGAGTTGCACTGGCGCCGCGAACAGGCCCGCCAGATGGGTGGTGCCGAGGCCCTGGAGAAATTTCGCCAGCGCGGCCTGCTCAACGCCCGCCAGCGCATCGACGCCATGCTCGATGACGGGACCTTCCACGAATACGGCATCCTCGCCGGCGCCGCCCAATACGACGAGGCCGGGCGGCCGGTCAAGGTCACGCCGGCCAATCACGTCATGGGCACCGGCGAGATCGACGGCCGCCGCGTGATGTGCGTGGCCGACGATTTCACGCTGCGCGGCGGCTCCTCGGAATCGGCGGTATCGGACAAGTGGGTCTATTCCGAACGCATGGCCTACGAGTTCCGTATGCCGCTGGTGCGGCTGGTCGATTCGGCCGGCGGCAGCGTCAAATTGGTCGAGCAGATGGGCCGGACCAAGGTTCCCGGCTATTTCCTCTGGCCCTGCGTGCAGCTGCTGGGCATCGTTCCGGTGGTCTCCATTGCCCTCGGCGCCTGTGCCGGTCTCGGGGCCGTGCGGGCGGCGCTCTCTCATTTCTCCATCATGGTCGAGGGCAAAGCCCAGGTCTTTGCCGGTGGCCCGCCCATCGTCAAGCAGGGCATCGGCCGCGACATCCACAAGGAGGAACTGGGCGGCTGGAAGGTGCACAAGCACAGCGGTGTCGTCCACAACGGGGTCAAGACCGAAGAGGAAGGCTTCGCCATGGTGCGGCGTTTCCTCTCCTACCTGCCGCGCCACGTCTGGGATGTTCCCGAGCGTACGGCGCCGCGGCCGCCGCTGGGCGATGCGGAGGAGCTCAACAAGATCGTGCCGCGCGACCGGCGCCGGGTCTTCAAATCCCGCAAGGTCATAGAGTTGATCTTCGACGAGGGCTCGATTTTCGAGATCCAGCCGACTTTCGGTGCTTCCAAGATCACCTGCCTGGCGCGGCTCGACGGCTACACCGTCGGCGTCATGGCGGACAATTCCTATGTCCAGGGTGGCTCGCTGACCCGGGATGGGGCGCAAAAGCTCGAGCATTTCATCGATCTCTGCGACACCTTTCACATCCCCATCATCAATCTCCCGGACCAGCCCGGCACCATGATCGGGGTCGAGGCCGAAAGCATCGGCACGGTGCTTTTCGCCGCCCGTGCCACCTGCGCCATCGAACAGGCCACGACGCCCTGGGTAACCGTGGTACTGCGCCGCAACTTCGGCCTTGGCGGCACCATGCACGGCCCCTGGCACGGCCCCACCGGCACCTCGATGAACCACCGCTTTTCCTGGCCTTCGGCGCGCTGGGGATCGATCCCGGCCGAGGGCGGTGTGGCGGCGGCCTATCGCCGCGAGATCGAAGCCTCGGACGACCCCGAGGCGCTGCGTCTGGAGCTCGAGGAAAAATATCACCAGTTGGCCTCGCCCTTTCGCACGGCCGAGAAATTCGGCGTCGTCGACGTCATGGAACCAGCCGAGACCAGGAAGTTCCTCTGCGACTGGATCAAGGACGCCTATGAGCTGAGCAAGACGCAGACCGGGCCGCTGCCCCGCACCATGCGCGTCTGAGCCTGAGGCCACCCGTGGCGAGGAGATCATCGTGCGTCTGACCGAAGACAGAGCCAAAGCCTGGTTGCGCCAACGCGGCTTTTCGCTGCCCCAGGGCGGTGTCGCCACGACGCCCGACGAAGCTGCCGACCTGGCCGCCGAGCTTGGCGGCGGCGTTGCCGTCAAAGCCTTGATTCCGACTGGCCGGCGGGGCAAGGCGGGGGCCATTCGCCTGCTCGAGGGGCGCGAGGCCGCACACCAAGCGGCTCAGGATTTGCTGGGCCAGGAGGTGAACGGGCACCTGGTGAGGCGGCTTTACGTCGAGGCCCAGGTGGCGATTGCCGATGAAATGTATCTCGGCTTTGGCTTTAGCGGCCGGCTGCCCAAGCTGGTGATCAGCAGTCTGGGCGGCGTCGACATCGAGCAGACCTTCGAGCAAGACCCCGAGGCCATCGTCAGCCACGACATCGAACCGCTGACCGACTTCGCGCCCTGGCACGCCGTGGCGTTGTGGGAGGAGGCGGGGGCCCAGGGGCCGCTGCTGGCAAAGCTGGGGCGCCTCACGCATGGGCTGCTGGCTGCCTTTCGCGCGGCCGACGGCATTACGCTGGAGATCAATCCCCTGGCCGCGGACAGCGACGGCAACCTGCATCTGGTCGGCACCATGATGGAGATCGACGACAACGCCCTCTTTCGCCATCCCGAATGGAGCGCCGATGCCCTGGCCCCGGACGACGAAGGCGGCGAGGCCGCCAACCAGCGCGAGCGCAAGGTCCGCGAGATCGACAAGAGCGTGCCGGGCGGGGCCGTGCGCTATTCCGAACTCGACGGCGACATCGGCCTATTCGTGGCCGGTGGCGGTGCCGGTCTCCTACAGCACGACATGATCATCGCCGCCGGCGGCCGTCCCGCCAACCACACCGACATCAGCCCCGGCCCGACGCCCGACAAGATGAAGGCGGTGTTCGACGCCATCTTCGAGAACCCCCGCACCAAGGCCCTGCTGGTCGGCTTCAACCACCTGCAAATGGCGCCCGCCGACCGGGTCATCGAGGCCCTGGTGGCGTCGCTGGGCGACAACCCCGTCGATCCGCGAAGCTTTCCCATCGTCGTCCGCGTCTTCGGTCCGGCCGAAAAGGAAGCGCGGGAGCTGGCCGCCTTGGTCCCGGGAATACATTATCTTCCGCGCAGCGCCTCGCTGAAGGATGGCGTGGATCTGATCGTCGAGCTGAGCCAAGCGGCGAAAGCCCGGGAGGCCACGTCATGAGCATCCTGATCGATGGCGATTCGCGGGTCGTGGTGCAGGGCATCACGGGCTTTCAGGGCCGCTTCGACACCAAATACTGCCTGCAATACGGCACCCGCATCGTCGCCGGGGTGACGCCGGGACGCGGCGGCGAGGAAATCGAGGGGGTGCCGGTCTACAACACCGTGCAGGCGGCGGTGGACAAAGAGGGCGCCGACGTGGCCGTCATCTACGTGCCGGCGGCGGCGGTTCGCGATGCCGTCATGGAAGCCGCCGAGGCCGGTGTCCGCGTGATCCTGGCGACCACGGAAAACGTGCCGCGCCACGATGCCGCGGCCGCCGTGGCGGCCACGCGGCGGGCGGCAAGCTGGCTCGTGGGCTTCAATACCAATGGCATGGTGACGCCGGGCCAGTGCCGGCTGGGCGGCATTGGCGGCGACCGTACCGAGGACATCTACGTGCCCGGACGCATCGGTGTTTGCTCGCGCTCGGGCGGCATGTCGGCCGAGCTCGCCGTCACCCTCAGGGATGCCGGCAGGGGCGTTTCCACCTGCGTCTCCATGGGCGGCGATCCCATCACCGGCCGCACCATGGACGAATTCGCCGGCCTCTTCGAGGCCGATCCGGAAAGCGATGCCATCGTCGTCTTCGGCGAGCCGGGCAGCGAGAACGAACAGCGCCTGGCCGCGGCGCTGGCCGCCGGCAAGATCAAGAAACCGGTGGTGGCGCTGATCGCCGGCGAGTTTCAGGAACAGTATCCCGCGGGCGTCAGCTTCGGCCACATGGCGGCCATGATCAGCTCGCCCGACGACAGCGCCAGCGCCAAGCGCCGCGTCCTCGCCGAGGCCGGCGCCCACATCGCCGCTTCGCTGGCCGACATCCCGCGCCTGCTCGACGAGGTGCTGTAGCAACAATTTCGAGGATCAAATCGCATGGCCGCCTCGACGCCGAAGGTCAGCCGCTCCATTGCGGCTATCAGGGAGGATTGGCTGGCCCTGGAAAGCGAGGACATCATCGAGCCTGACCTCGCTATCATCGATGCCCACCACCACTTGTGGGACTTTCCCCAGCGCCGTTACCTGCTGCCCGAGTTCCTGGCGGACAGCGACAGCGGCCATGACATTCGGGCCACGGTCTACGTCGATTGCACCTCCTATTACCGGGGCGGGGGGGCGCCCGAAATGCGGCCCGTCGGCGAGGTTGAATTCGCCAACGGCGTCGCCGCCATGGCCGCCAGCGGCCGCTACGGCACTACCCGCGTTTGCGCCGCCATCGTCGGCTTCGCCGATCTCAGGCTCGGTGCCGCCGTGGAGGCCGTGCTGGCGGCCGAGGTGGCGGCCGGCAACGGGCGCTTTCGCGGCATCCGCAACGTGGCCAATTGGGACCCCGGCGACAAAGTTCATAACGGCCACACCGATCCCGGTGCCGAGCTCTACCGCGACGCCACCTTTCGCCAGGGTTTCGCCAAGCTCGCCGAATTCGATCTCAGTTTCGAAGCCTGGCTCTACCAGCCGCAGCTAGACGACGTCACCGATCTGGCGCGCGCCTTTCCCGAACAGCCCATCGTTCTCAACCACGCGGGCGGTATCCTCGGCATCGGCTCCTATGCCGGCCGCCGGGACGAGCTGTTTGCCCATTGGCGCCGGCAGATCAGCGAACTCGCGGCCTGCCCCAACGTTTTCGTCAAACTGGGCGGCCTGGGCATGAAGATCAGCGGCTTCGGCTTCGAAAAAAGGCAGCGCCCGCCATCCTCCGAAGATCTGGCGGCGGCCTGGCGGCCCTACGTCGAGACCTGCATCGAGGCCTTCGGCCCCGAGCGCTGCATGTTCGAAAGCAATTTCCCCGTCGACAAGCACTCCTGTGCCTACCCGGTGCTGTGGAACGCCTTCAAACGACTAGCCGCCGGCGCCTCGGCCAGCGAGAAGCAGGCGCTGTTCCACGACAGCGCGGCAAAATTCTACCGCATCCCGTGACGTCAGAAATGGCGGATACACCAACCAAGGCGATGTCCATGCAGTATGAATGGGACGATAAATACGACACCGGCAACGACAAGATCGACGACCAGCACCGCATGATATTCGAGGCCGCGAACGTTTTTTCCGCTGCCGTGAAGGGTGGCAAGGAAGGGGCCATCCTCGAGCGCTCGTTCGAGCTCCTGTTGCACTACACCAACACGCATTTCAGGGACGAGGAGGAATACTACGAGAATATCGGCTCCTCGCTATTGGCTTCTCAAAAGATCGAGCACCGCGACCTGATCGACGAGCTCAGGGAAATGTGGCGCGAGAAAAGAGAGGGCTCCCGTGATGCTGGACTGGACCTGGACTTCTGGATGGAACGGCGGCTGATACCCCACATCATCGAGGAAGACACCCGGGCCCAGAAAACGACGAAATAAGGTCTTTTTGCGAAAAGTGCGCCAGCGCGCCGGCGATCAGGCCGGTGCCAGCAATCGTTCCGCCGGCAGCCAGATGGTGACGGTGGTGCCGGCGTCCGGCGTGCTCTCCATGGTCAGGCGGCCGCCGTGCAGTTCGGTCATCGCCTTGACCAGCGGTAGGCCAAGGC
>Ga0187827_10004819_pt1 | contig 16283 bp, 8 predicted proteins | sample ETNtaG_39_FD_167969 | JGI IMG/M metagenome (GOLD analysis project Ga0187827, IMG submission 167969) | Marine microbial and viral communities from oxygen minimum zone, Eastern Pacific Ocean - ETNP2014_SV_150_PacBio MetaG (Illumina Assembly) | ecosystem: Environmental > Aquatic > Marine > Hypoxic...
CGGTCAAGTAGACCTCCGTGTTAGACTTTCAAAACGGGAATGTCCTCAACCGGTTTAAATCTTCGGCGCCACAATTCATCCAGAGCCTAAAGGCACTGGCGTTCTTGTGGCTATTTTTAAGTAAATTCATTAATTTCAATGATTATTTCTTATTATAATATTTACCCACTCTAAATTCGCCCTCAACATTGCAAGGTTCAGCGCGTGTTCGCAAATATTATTGATCTGCGCAGACTGCGCGGCGAAGCTTTGACAAGTGGAGAAATATTATTCCAATCTCATAAGATTAGGATCGACAGGGGGTATATCGCTCTCCCCTGCCGGTACTTTCCCCTCTGCTAGGACTCCTTCCCCCAATGCAAAACCCAGTAAAACAAAAAATCATTCCCAATCTATCTTCTCCAATCCCTCCACCAGCGCACTATATATCCTTTCCCTCGCCTTTCCCGTTGGAACAAGCTCGTGGGCCGTCCCCACTATCTTCATGCGCTCCGCCGTGTTGTGTTTTCTGAATATACGAATCCATTTTTTAACGTAACTCGGGTACAATTCCTTTTCCCGCTCATCGAGCTTCTCGTCTATGTCCCTCACACGGTCCAGCTGGCCGGGATAGCGTTTCCGCTCATCATAGAGCTTGGCCAGAACCGGGTCATTATCCCTCATGTCCTTTCGGATCTCACGCTCCACCAGCGGAACGGATTCCATGCCCGACGGTTCCAGCACAGAGCCGGTGGCGTGCTCGTCCACGAGAAATTTTATATGTTCGGGATTTATCTGGCTGTCCACCACCACCCACGCGCCGCCCCTGATCTCGGCATAAGGCGGCATGTACAGGACAACCGGAAGATCGTATTTCGACAATTCGTCAACGATCATGGCCCCGTATTTCAGTATTTCCTCGAATAATTCCCGTTTACCCCCTGCAAAACCACGCCAGTTGGGCATTATTACAAGTGGGCGCCTCTCCCGTCTCATGAACTCGATCCATTGGGCTGTCTTGAAGGACGAATCGGGGTACCAGACCTGTCCGAATTCCATTTTATCCACTGCTACGGTATCAGGGTCCGCAGGATCAGCTGGAATATGCTTCACCGTTGTTCCCGTCTCCACTGCGATGAAACCTATGGGGATGCCCCCCATGCTCGCCCGTCCCACGCGCACGCCTCCACCCCATGCACCCATTTCCTCCTGAGTACTGCCCATGTCGAACAGTATCTCCGCCAGCTTCAATCCGTCATAGGGTTTCGGTCTCTCTGCATCGATGGCGAGAGGGCTGATAAGACCCTTGTCCCCAATGAGATCCTCCTCTACATCCCTGGAGATACTATCATCGAAGGGGATCAATGGAGTTTTTTTACCAATTGCAGGTGGCAGACCACGGATCCACCCTAGCAGGAGCTTGCAGGCATCGCGCTCATCCTCCGCTATACGATGACTCACCCCGTTGGGACCCATGATATCAGGACCCCCCAGTTCCCTGTTGGACGAAAATATCTTATCGCCGCCGTAAAGAGCATTCAGAGCCCTGTAACCTGTAAGAATAATTTCCGATTGTTTCGTCTGTATGACACGTTTTAGAAGCCGAACATTATAGGAGATGATCCCAGTACAGGTATCGGTGACGATAGCCATGGTTGGCACGGAATGAAACGCCATGGATGAGGCTCGGGCCATTCTTGCCGAGCCAGAAAGATTCTCCTGATTCAATTCCGGGGAGCTTTTAATTATCGAGCTTATCACCCACCGCTGCTGTTCCGCGCCGTTGACGATGACCTTTCTTTCATGGGCTTCGACATTATCGCTGTGTACACGGTAATCAGGCTCAGTAAGATACAAATATCCCTCGTCAATATCCGCACGTATCCCCGGGACTCCTCCGATGATACTTGTGACAACATAACTTCCCTCACTCCCTGCCAGTCCGGCAGTCCGGGGACGTGCAGCCACCAGTGGTTTCAATAGCTTGTAATCCGAAGCGGTCAGGTACAGTTCATCGGACTCGTCGTCATAGTTCAAGCTGTGGCTGACGAGACGATCCAGCCCTATTCGGGCCCCACTGCCCTCTGCAAAATAGACAAATGGAATTCCCTCGGCAGAGGCCAGCTCCGACGCAGCAGCGTACGTCATATCTTCACGTATGGCCACGGAACCGCCCCGAATGGTCATATCTCCCGAAACTATTACAATATCCCGTCCTTCAGGAGCTTCAGGTGTTTTTATTCGGACCTTCCACACAACTATGGAAAGAATATTTCTTTCGGGAGCCCGCTCGATGGGGACGAGATGACCCGAACGGTCAAGTATCAGTTCATGTGCGCTGAATAAATTGTCCGGTATTGCTTTACCGGATTCGCCCCAAATCTTTTCAAGCTCTCCCTCTATGAGAGCAGGCCTGTCATACACATAGACCTTCCCCTTGCTCCGGCGTGCCTGCCTCTTTCGATCCAGCCGGTCAAGGTCGCGATATAGTTCGTGAAGTTTCTGCCACGCTTCTTCCGGAGGTGAGTAATCAGCATCTTTCAGGCTGTGCTCGAATTCCTCATTCGGTATGATCGCCCTGGTGGGCTCGGACTCCCCGGGAAATGTGTGTTCCATAATAACGTAAGGTTTGAATTGCAGCATCTGACCAGTGGGATTGTCCACAACTATTAAAATCTCCACGGATTTTTCCGGGCGATACGATGAATAGGCCCAGCCGTGTATCTCCGTACGGGTCAGGTCCACATCCGCATAATCTCTGAGATGGTGCTGCATCTTCACAAGAATTCTCCGCGTCTCCGTCCACGATAATCGTATCGGCCTCACGAACCTGAGATATATCTGATTGTTATGGGTCCTTGCTCCTGTGGCCGCATAGGATATGCGGAGATGGCGAAGCGAAGCCCGGAACGCCTCCTTGGCGGCAGGGAACGTGGGTCCGTCCTCTTCCATGACAATGCGGGAATTGCGGATCATGGTCCGTACGTAGATTCTATTTTCTATTTCCGGGTAGTCCCGACCTCTTGGATTATGTTTCAAGTAATGATAAAGGTGTACGTTCATGTCACTGGACGGTAGTTTAGCCATGTAATTCGCAAATGGTTCAAGCTGCCTTATGTTCAGAACGTGACCCAGGGACGGGTGAAGGTCCCTATAAAGCCGGTCTTCAACATATTCCCCATCCTTGCCTAGGGGGCGGCACGTATAAAGACCTGGATAGTTCTCTTTGCTGTCCCGCACTACAAAAGTGATCCTTTTTAACTTAGCGTGCCCCAAAGAGTTATTTATCGTATCTCTGAGAAGGGCCGATAACTGGTCGCTGTTGGCGGCTTCAGATGGTCTCGAGATAAGTAATTCTATTACGTCGTCGGAATGAGGTGAGTCCGGCTCGCTTAACCACATACTTTCCAGTTTAGAGTATAATCGGAGTAATAGCTCTTCAACGGTTTCCCCGGGCAATACCAGGCTCACCAATCCAATCCTGAAATGATTCGACCTCTCATCCCTGAACCTCCAAATATACGTCCTTTTACCTTCTGGCGATTTCTCATAAACGCAGCTAAGGTCCGGATGCCGCCTGTAAGCCCTGAGAATTATTAGCTTTCCTGCCAACCTCCTCAATCCGGTCCTGCCGGTAAGCAGGTATCCGATAAGCCGTCCCATAAATGATTCGGACGCCTCCATTAGAGCACCGATGATCCGCTCCCTTGCTTCCTTATCCCCCGACTCTTCCGCTTCGAGAATCTGTTCCATCATTTCATCAAGGTCCTGTGAGGAACCCGATTTAAGGGAAAGAAGATAGAGAAGTTCTTCCGCCTTTGCCACTATTTCCCGGTACTGGTCGTTATAACCCAAGGATACCACTGCTTTAAGATCGTCGGCAATGCTCCTATAATCCATCACTGACAAGCCGTCGAGGAGACGAGAGAGTACATAACGCTTAACATCGAGCTGGGCGTGGGCGCGAGCTAATGTGTGAAAATCCACTGGATCATTGATAATATCGATGGCTTCCAGGGCAGCGGCAACATTCATGCCGCCACTGAAATACCGTTCGTCCCGATAGAAACGTTCGACCAGTATGGAAAGGAATGAAATCCATTCACTCTCGTTGACAATCCCTCTGAGCCGAAGCGACTCTTCCAATAGAAGCTCGACTATTACTGCTGGATATGAATACCCACTCAGGATGAACTCCAGAGGCCTCCGAAGTGAATCAAGAGCTTTGGGTGAAGAAATGGAATGGAATCGAGCAAGGGTTATTTCCTTGTTTTCGCCTACAAGAGAATACCACAAATCCTCTATTCGCTTATCCGGTACGACCTTTGTTTCCTCCCTGCATATCTCATTATCCGTCTCCCCTTCGAAGCGGACAAGTATGGCTCCCGCTTCCACGCTGTCCCCAGTCTTCACAAGGATCTCCGAAACCATTCCCTGGAGAGGGGATTCAAGAGATGTGATCATTTTCATCGCTTCGAGGCTCAGAAGTGTCTCGCCTTCCTCCACTCTAGATCCGGCCTCCACAAGAATTTCGGTTACGGTACCACTGAGCGGAGCTCTGAAAGTCGTTGGATCAAGGTCTGTGGTGAATGTTGTGGTACGTCCTCCGATCTCGATATGACTTTCAACTACTTCATCTGTGCGATATACCCTGAGAATCTCACCACTGGCCTCGAAGAGATAACTTCCAAATGGGCTATTCTCCCAGAAACGCACTGATGCGGTCATACCGCACAATGTAACGTTATACAGGTCCACTCCTGCCTCGCGGACGTAGATATCATAGATATTGCCCCTGTACCGGACTCTTGTAATGGAAGTATTGGCCATGAGCGTAGGCCGAATAGTCTGACCGGTTTTAATACAAGAAAGAAACTGCATCCTCAGGTCCGCTTTCCTGACGTTCAGGTCAATAAGTGCCATTGCCATAAGTGCAAGATCGGGTCTTTCAGTAACACTACCCACGGCGGAATCTCTCTTCTTTATGATTTCCGGGATCCAGCCCGTATGGATATTTTTACCGTCAATGTATTCGGGGTCTCGCAAGAGGTCCATGGCAAAACCAGTGGACGTCAGTATTCCCCTGTACCGGAGTCGATCCAGGAAGGCGATCATATGTAGTCGTGCTTCCTCCCGGCTCTTTCCTTTGGATACGACATGGCCGATCTGACTGTCGGCAAAAGAATGAACCATGCTGCTGGGACCGTGACTGAAATAATAGCGAGGAGTATTGGGATCAGTGGGCGGTATTTCAATATCCTTGACAGTTCCGGACTGAGGACTGAATCCCGCATCGGGATTTTCCGCCAATAACCGCACCGATATACTGTGTCCGCTTGAGGAGAAATCCAAGCCGCGGTTCCTCAATTCTGGAGATAGGGGAATTCCCATAGCTACTTTCAACTGTTCGATAACTAGGTCTAGGCCCGGAATGAGTGCTTCTGTTGCGATGTGTTCTACTTGCAGGCGTGTATTCATCTCCATGAAATACGGATTACCCGCGTCATCCACCAGGAACTCAACTGTACCTGCACCCTGGTATCCAACCGATATAGCGGCAGACACGGATGCTTTGCGGATACGTTGGCGGGTTTCTTCTGAAATGGGTATACCGACTCCCGCTTCCTCGATTAGTTTCTGATTATGCCGCTGTATGGAGCATTCGCGTTCTCCCAGTGCCACCACATTCCCATGGCAGTCTGCCAGTATTTGTTCCTCCACGTGCCGAATTCCTCCGATGGCAGCTTTTTCCATAAAGACGACTTCGTTTCCGAAGGCTGCCCTGGATTCCGCTCGTGCCGCGTTGAAGCCGCTTTCAAGCTCGCCCATATTATTAACGAATCGAATACCACGCCCACCCCCTCCCGCAGTGGCTTTTATTGCCACGGGAAGCCCGATCTTCCGGGTAATATCTGCAGCTCTATCGAAGGTATGCACGCCGAAATTATCGTATGCAATCCGGTACAGGTCTCCCTTCATCTCAAGTATTTTTCCCCCGTCCTTTGTGAATAATAATTTTTCTATTTCAGCGATCTTGTTTTTATTATCATGGATGACTTCGTAACTCCCGCTCCACCTTAGCATGGGAACCCCTGCAGCCTGCATAATCAATTTTGACATGATCTTGTCGCCCATAGCTCTCATGGCGTTGACCGGCGGGCCGATGAAAACGAGACCTCTATCATGAACCCTCTTCGCGAACTCAACATTCTCGGCGAGATGACCCCAACCAACCGCAACTGAGTCACATCGGTACTCTTTAGCGATTCGAAGCACCTTGTCCTGGTTCTGGTATGTATCCGTTGGACGGGTTCCGTCCAGTCGTGCGATCTCGATGCCGAATTGTTTCAGATACTCGGGTCGTCCCAGAGCATCTTCGTTGCTATCACCGATCCAATCGGCATCGGAGGCCAAGGCTACTATCTGGATGAGATTCGAGTCCGTACCGCCGGATATCATATAGGAAAGTGATTTTATACCCTGGATGAGACGCAAAGCGGACAGGCCGTTGTTAACGATAAGAATTCGGCAGAAAGTCCTTTCCGGCATACCGTTTTGTTCCTCAATAAAATTTCTAATGACAGAATTACTTTTTTTTGTCTTATTAGAAAGTGTATTGGAATATTCCGTCTTTTCTTTGAATTTTTTTTCCAGAACTGCGTTCATTTTATCACACGGATGCGGGATGACATCTCGGCATTTACTTGCCGTATTAAAGCTTTGCCTCACTATTAACCACACTGTTCAGTAAAATGAGCAATTTCCATCATTAAATGAAACCGATAAAAAAAGATAATAGGAAGGTACGTATCTCGTGTATCTGTAGTCGATCGCAATAACTAGGAGGCGTACTGATGGATCTGAATGATGTATTTCAAAGGATAGACGATTATTCGCAACAGATGTATGACACGTTGATGGACGTGTGCAGAATAAGGGCTTTGGCTCCCGAGAATGAAGGTGACGGAGAACTTGAGAAAGCCGAATTCCTGATGAACGTGCTCAAGGATTCCGGATTCGAAAACGCAAGGATAGTAAAGGCTCCCGACTCACGAGTAACATGCGGATTCCGACCAAACGTCATCGGAGTTCTCAAGGGCAGCAGGCCGGAACTGGGAACCATATGGTCAGTTGCTCACATCGATGTGGTGCCTCCGGGAGACCTGGGACTGTGGAATTCTGAGCCTTACGAGCCGGTGGAAACCGACGAAAAGATAATCGGAAGAGGGGTGGAGGACAATACTCAGTCATTGATAGCCTCGCTGTTCGCCGCCCGTGCAGTGAATGATTCCGGGATAGGACATGAATACAATATCGGACTCGCATTTGTGGCAGACGAGGAGGTTGGCTCCAAGTACGGCATCAAATATCTGGTGGAGAACACCGATATCTTCCACCGGGAGAAGGACCTGATCGTGGTCCCTGATTCCGGGAACCCGGAAAGCGATTTCGTTGAGGTATCCGAAAAGAGCATACTGTGGTTGAAGGTCACCACCACGGGAAAACAGTGCCATGCGTCCTCTCCTGAAAGGGGGAATAACGCTTACCGTGCCGCCATGAAATTCTTGCTGAAGGCAGACGAGTATCTTCACGAACGATACGGTCTTAGGGACCCGCTCTTCGACCCTCCCATCTCCACTTTCGAACCCACGAAGAAGCTGGCCAACGTAGGGAACGTGAACACCATACCCGGTGAGGATGTTTCCTACTTCGACATGAGAATACTTCCCGATTACGACCCCGACGCGATACTTGTGGACATGGAGGAGATCGCGAGAGAGGTGGAAGGGGAGGCCGGAGTAACGATAAATTTCGAAAAGGAGAACTACGACCGTGCAGCTCCGCCGACACCTCCCGATGCTCCGGTGGTTAAAAAGCTCATTTCGGCTATTAAAAAGGTCTATGATAATGAACCAAAACCGGGAGGGATAGGAGGGGGCACCTGCGCAGCCATCTTCAGAAGGGCCGGATTCAACGCAGTGGTATGGAGCACCATTGACGAACAGGCCCACGCTCCCAACGAATATATCTACAAGAAGAATCTTATCAATGACAGCAAGGTATTTGCTGCGCTTTATACTGAGTGAGTTTTTCATTTACCATTCAATTTTTAACGGCAATATCAACGGTATGGTACGTCTTTACTTGTAAAGATGAGATGTACTGGCTCATCTTGACAAGTATGGTGGGCCCACTGCGTTCCGATGCCCGCGTTGCTCCGGTGAATTGAAATTCACCTGCATCCACGGGACGTTACCCTCCGGATGCATTGGAAATGCATCTTCTCCCTCAGGAGCAAGCTCCTTACGTGTGATGGTGAATGAAATTCACCGAACCCTAATAGAATCTCCGATTCTATGTCGGGAGCCAGTATGGGTCACCTTTACCAGAGCATCAATTCACGTCCTGAGAATACTTTTCTGAATCCCTGTGTAATGATTAGTTAATAATCTATCACTTCGGCAAATTCCGGTTCTTCTTCTTCTTTTTCATTAGTCAAATTTGAAACTAATCCAATAAGTTTTTGACATTCATATAAATCTTTTCGTGGTACGCGGTATTTATATTTGTTATGATTAGTATGAATATTTATCGTTGAAGTGATGAGTTTACCAGGGTTTTTCATTTCAATCTTTGTTATCTTGTCATAAGGGATTTCGATACTCTTTTTCCCCCTTCCAGGAATCTCATCTGGTGGTAATGTTTTTATTTCATCGGATTCCTTTTTTGCAGCTTTCAATCCTTTAGTCAAAACGGTTGCGAAAATTGCATCACCAATAATACCTGGACCAAGCAAACTAATTGCCGTAGATTTTAAGGCTAATTTTCCACCTTCCAAATATTTCACGATAATTACTCTATGGGTAGTGAAACATATATTATACTGGTCAGAGCCGCTAATCCCGATTATTGCACCCAACATTTCTTCTACTTCAGTCTCCACTAGAGGTTCAACTTCAACTGGTTTTACCTTCATACGTATTTTTACCATAATTTCACCAGTTTCTCTGATATATTGTGCCTTCAGATAGAATCCTCATACACTATAGACTTTACTCCATTGCTTGTAAAATTTTCAATTTCTATACTCTGTGATAGCCTGTAGAGGATGTTCTAGGTATCAGGTGAGTATGAGGAGTGCGGTTTCAATATCAAGGTAATTCATCATTTCACCTTCTTAAAAGAAGTACTCCCAATATTTTAATACAATCAATTGAAAAAAGGATTCATCAGTTCTGATAATGAAACAAGTTCTGAAAGGTCTTTCCTATGCGCATAAGATGGCCTCAGTTCACCGTGACATAAAACCTGATAATATCTTGTTTACTTCTGATGGTGTGGCTAAGATAACGGATTGGGGTATTGGTAAGTTCATGGCTTCAGTCTCGAAATCTAAAACCGCGGGTATCAAAGGAACCCTTGATTACTGCGCACCCGAGCAATTTGCGCCCTACGAGTATGGTGAGGTCGATTGGCAGACAGATATTTTCCAGGTTGGTGCCATGTTTTATGAAATGCTAACCGGAGTGAATCCGTTTGCAGGTGTGGAATTAGCAGAGTGCATGGGGAAGGTGCTGACGTATAACCCAGAACCACCGAGTTCACATAATTCTGAAATACCGGACGAATTAGATGAAGTTGTTATAGGCGCCATAGAGAAGAAGAAAGAAGATCGGTGGGATAGCGGTGCAGTGATGTTGAACGAGTTAAAAAGGATGATCGGCAAAAAGGAGACAAGATTTATAAAAACTCAAGCGGTAGAATTGGATATTCCTCCACCACCAGAAGAGGAAAAAATTTCTTGTTCAGAATGTACAAACTTGATCGGATTTGACAATAAGAAATTACGTTGTAAGAACTGTAAGAAGTACTTTTGCGAGACCTGTGAAGAATGGATCGATAAGGTCCCTTCATATAAAGGATACAAGGTCAAGGTAGATTATCCTTTGTGTGAGGATTGCTATGATGAAGCGGTCGATGAAAGAAAAAGACGGACTGATGCTTTTATCAAGAAAAAGAAATCGTCGGGTTGGCGGAAGGCAGGTGATGATTGGGTTAACAGTATTGGTATGAAGTTTAAGAAGATTCCTGACAAGAACTATTACATGGGCAAATACACAGTCACACAGAAGGAGTGGACGGCCATAATGAATACAACTCCCTGGAAAAACTACGTCACTAACGAAGGAGATGATTATCCCGCTACCTTCATTTCGTGGTTTGAATGTCAGGAGTTCGTGAAAAAATTGAATTCAAAGGAGGGGTATAATAAATATCGCCTACCGACTGAAGAGGAATGGGAACACGCGTGTAGAGCAGGGAGTACGACGAAATACTGTTTTGGCGATGATGAGAGTAGGTTAGGCGAGTATGCGTGGTATCGTAAAAATGCATGGGATGTTGGATATAAAGGTGCTCATAGAGTCGGACAGAAGAAGCCCAATAAATGGGGACTTCATGACATGCATGGTAACGTGACGGAGTGGTGTCAAAACTGGTTCAATGATGATCGTCGGGACAGAGTTTTTCGTGGCACAAATAATGGCTACAATGCCCATAGAAGCGAGTCGGCATATCGCAATGGGAATCAACCTAGCAGCCGCAATTCCGATGGTGGCGTTCGCCTTGTGAGAAACATCTAAATAAGCCTACCGAGAATAATCTCTTTCCACACCAAGGGATGGTATAAATACGGAATTATTTGGCTAAAATATCCCTGTAAATATGGGTTTTGAACCCAAAAGAATATGGACCCGTCGGGATTTGAACCCGAGGCCTCCTCCATGCCAAGGAGACGATCTTCCGGACTGATCTACGGGCCCATTCTCATGGGCAAAGCGAGGGGAAATGGGACCGTTAGCCATGAACCAAAGGTTTGTGGCGTCAAGAATCCATTACCAACGAACGGTGCGAGTATTTTATTTCTATTTTATATTTTCCTTGCCAGTATAACATTATGTTCAAGCATTATCAAATCCTGAAAGTAAAAGTTTCCGGGAGTAACAGAACTTAAAAATTGAAGATAGTTTTAATTATATGCTGAGCAATATTGACATATCAAACTGGTCCATGTGAACATCCATGAACATCATCAAGACAGAGAATCTGACCAAGCGCTACGGCAAGGTGGAGGCACTTCGCGGGGTAAGTCTAGAGGTGGGTGAGGGAGCAGTGGGTCTCCTGGGGCCTAACGGCGCCGGCAAGACCACGCTTCTTCGGATCCTTCTTGGTCAGACCAAGAAAACCTCCGGGACGGCCATGCTTTTGAACACCTCCATTAGCGACAAGAATTTCGAGGTGCGCCGCAATTTCGGCTACATGCCGGAGCACGAATGTCTGGTACCCACCATGAACGCGGTCACCTTCATTTCGTATATGGCCATGATAAACGGCCTACCGCGGAGCGATGCTGTCCAGAGGGCCCATGAAGCCCTCCACTATGTGGGTATCGGCGACGAGCGCTACCGGTTCATAAAGACCTATTCCACGGGAATGAGACAGAAGATAAAATTCGCCCAGGCCATTGCCCATGACCCACAGGTGCTTTTTCTGGACGAACCCACAAATGGCATGGACCCGGAAGGACGAAGGCAGATACTGGACCTGATTAAGGATGTTCATGTGAATCACGGCAAGTCCGTGGTCCTCTCGAGCCACCTTTTGGCCGATGTGGAAGCCATATGCGACCACGTTATTGTGTTGAACGAGGGGAAGCTGGTGCTTGATGATCTTCTATCGGCGCTGACCGGTACGGATAAAAATACTCTCGATATCAAGATCAAGGGTGATGGCGATCGGTTCATGTCCGTCCTTGAAAAACAGGGCTTCAATGTAACCCGTGAGGAAAATCTGTTCAAGGTGGAACGCAAGGGCGATACTCTCGACATAATCGTCAAGCTCTGTGCCGAGAACGGCATCCAGCTCCGCTACGCCAACCAGAGTTTCAGATCATTGGAAGACATTTTTATCGAAATAATATCCAGAAGTTCCGGGAAAGGTGGCGTAACGGTACAGAAGAAAGATTCGAACTCTGCAACAGGGGGTGGTTCCGGTGCCAATTGAGAAGGGAGGATACAGAGCCTGGAAGGGTAAAACCAGGGGTCTTACACACCGAATATTTTCCATTGCAAACTGCGAACTTCGTTATAGATTGAAGAGACCGGCCATTATAGTAGTTTTGGCCATACTAGGGCTCTATACCGTAACAACCGGGCTAATACCCATTTTAGGCAACCTTATAGGTGGAGAGAATATGTTCGTTAACGATCCAAATTTGTATTTCAACCCCTACCAGGTGCCGGACATAGTTGTGACGGGGGTTTCCATTTCAAACACCAGTGACACACTGGAACATATCGAACCCGGCTTAGAGCTCTTTGAGCTAGGGCTCGAACCCGGGCAAACGGCAGTATACCAACTGGAGATCACTAACGCGGGGACTCGTTCGGGTTCCTTTAAATTAATGCTCGGTGGGAATTCCGGAACAAATGCCTGGATCATCCGACTATTGGAGGGAAGTATTCCCCTCGACAAGCGCAGTGAAAATCCACCGGACGCGGCAGTGGACTATAACGGGACGAGAACCAGACAATCCGATGGGAAAAGACAACTCCCCGGCGACTCCACTGAAATAAACGGTGATAACAAATACGGCAACCTTGTCTTAGACCTGGATTCCGGTTCATCCAAAACCATATCCATAAAGGTTTCTCTCGTTGAAGATACTGTAACCTTTGATACACTGGCACTCTCTTTATCAGTCTCCAATAATAACGACAACGATTGGTTTGTAGGTGAAGAAGATATCGCCACCCAATTCAAGACAAAGGTCCGGCTCGATTTATTCACAAAGATAACGTGGCCGGCCACATCCTTGAAATCATTCATGAAAGTGGAATTGACCGGGGTCAAGGACTCCTCCGGGACATGGTCAGGGGACAGAATAAAGAACATCTACCATGCACCTCCGGAAGTAAGGTGGGAGGATACCGTGGAATTCACGTTCCGCATCACGAACGCGGATGACCAAACCGTATATGTCAAACGCCTGCATGATCCGGATTCGGATTATTATCGCATTCAACTCGATGACGAATTCGGTGGTTCAAACACAACGTATGGAGATTCAAATGAAGAGGAACCGAAAGAAATCAAGAGCGATGAAAGCGAAACTTTCACAGTCATAGTAAATCCATATATCGAGTTTAAGCCTGGCAAAAGTTATCTACAACTGATCTTCATGGCCAGCGAGAATGAGGGGTCCTTTGATCAGGACATTATACAATCATCACAAAAAGGCGGAGGTGGTGGTATGAATCTGAATTTTACGTCCGTTCCCTACATGGTGATAAGTTACACCCAGCCGGTGGATGATTGGACTGCCGAGTACTTTTTCAACACCTTCTACACTGGCGGTATCAACATTTGGGTCATATTACTCGCCGTGCTTGGTGGGTCAGGATTGATCGCGGACGATAGGGCCAACAAGACACTCCCACTGTACTACTCGAAAGCGATACCGAAATATGGTTATCTTGCGGGCAAGTTTCTGGGTTTGGCCGCATTGATCGGTCTCGTGACCGTGGTCTGGAGCAATCTTTGGGTGGCAATCATAATGTTGGTGGGGGGTTTCAGCTGGCAGTTCTTCACCTCGCATGCATGGATAATGGGTGCCTTTACCCTGTACGGCCTCATCATCACTTTTTTCATGTCGGCGCTGGTCCTTGGAGCCTCTTCCCTTGCTAAAAACCGGTATGTAGTGGGCGCCTCGGTATTTGCATTATTTCTCATAACCGCTATAATGGGTGGGATCATCTCGGCGGTCACAAGGGAGTATAACTATCTCATGTTATCGCCCTCGGCTAATTTCATCTTCATCGGAACTGCCCTTTTCGACCTTGGAACACCCGAGGTGGACTGGGGTTACGCACTGATGACTCTGGGCGGGATTTTCATATTCTTTATCGGAGTTCTTTACTGGCAGCTTGTTAAGAGGGAGGTGAGCATCGAATGAAAGCGGTGAGCGCCGGTCCTGCGGATAGAGAAAAACTTGAGGACGGCATCTTTCTTAACAACGTATCAAAATGGTACGGCCAGGTCATGGGTCTCATCGACGTAACGGCATTTATAGGCAAGGGAGTCACCGGGCTTCTGGGTCCCAACGGCGCGGGAAAGAGCACTCTTATCAAACTCGTCACCGGTCAGATACGTCCCAACAAGGGGAACATCACCGCTTTTGGAATGCCGGTCTGGAACAATTCTCGGTATTACCGAATGGTAGGTTACTGCCCGGAATTCGAGAACATGTACGAATGGCTCACAGGCTTCGATTTCGTAAATTACTTGGTGAGGTTGCACGGCTACGGGAAGAAAGACGGAGAGAAGCTTGCTTGGCAGGCCATCGATACCGTGGGAATGACGAAAGAGGCGGGGAGGAAGATCGCCACTTACAGCAAGGGTATGCGGCAGAGGATCAAGCTGGCCCAGGCGATAGCTCACAAGCCGAAGATTTTGTTCCTGGACGAGCCACTGGCAGGAACCGACCCTATAGGCAGGGTTGAGATAATAAATCTGATCCGCCAGTTGGGAGACGAAAAGTCCGGTATTTCCGTTTTGGTTTCCTCCCACATTCTGCACGAGATCGAGCGGATGACAAAAAGGGTTCTGATGGTGCACAAGGGGCGGCTGCTCGCCTGGGGGGACATGAACGAGATCCGCGACAAGCTGGATCGGTTCCCGCACTCTCTCTCCATCAGCTCAGCCGAGGACCGTAGACTGGCAAAGTACCTAATTAATATGCCCGAGGTCAGTTCCGTTATGGTGGATGAAAAAGAATCCGTATTGAGGGTAAAGATATTGAAGCCGGACAATTTTTACTCGAAACTGCCAAAAATCCTTGCAAAGGAGAAGATATCCATCGACCAACTAGGCAGCCTCGACGAGGACCTGGAATCAATCTTTGCATATCTTACGGGAGGAGGTGGCGGAAAATGAGCGGAGAGAATAGTGGAAATTCCATGTCAACCCTGCTTGTGATCGTGTCTACCACCTTCCGGCAGCTTCTCTTCCGAAAGCAGATATTTTTGCTCATATTTTTCATGCTGCTTCCCGTGGTAGTGGCTCTGGTATGGATCGGGAACGTGAAAGATACCGAACCGATGGTTTTTTTCTCCGAGATCTACAACAACCTGTACCTCCATATCCTCCTTCTTCTGGTATCGCTGATACTGAGCGTAAATATATTCAATGCAGAGTTCAAGGACCGCACAATGGCCTATCTCTTCACCCGACCGGTTCCCAGATGGAATATCTATGTCGGGAAATTCATCGGCGTCCTGCTGGTACAGTTCGTGGTTGTTCTGCCGTCGGTGCTTATTACGTTCTGGATAATATTTGCAAAAGGAGGGCCTGCAGGTTACTGGGATGATCTGGGCGGATTTCTCATAGTCTCCATGATGGCTATTTTAGTATACTCGTCCTTCTTTGTCATGCTGGGCATCAAGCTCAAGTATCCGCTTCTGATAGGGCTTTTCGTAGCTTTCATATGGGAGATTGTGATCTCGGCCCGCAGTACCACAATAGCAAAATTGACGGCCATGAATCATCTCCAGTCCATAGCACACGGAATGACCGATGAGGGGTATTTCGCGCATTTGCTCAATTATGGCGACACGGGAACTGCCTTCATTGTGTTGTTCTGCATTACAGGAGCCATGGCCGGTATTTCCATTTATTTTCTGTATGGAAAAGAATTGGAATAGTTTTGCGTGGTAGCGTGATTGGTGGGTTTTCGAAACCGAATTATATACTAAGTAAAGAGGGCCTGCGGCAATAAAGCCATGTCCGCAGGCACACTTGCTGAGGACGCAGATGCATCCGGGATGCATCGTAATGCAATGGGTGCAGGCCCGACAGAAAAAGATTATCAAAAATATTAACTATATATTATTAAATAATTAGACCCAGTAATAAGGGCAAATACCGATAGGATCGTTATAATCATTCCTATTATCATTGTTAAAAAGCTTAACCATCCGTCATAATAACCCGAATCTTGTTTTCTAGACCTGAAATATTCATAGACTCCAAGAAGAAAAATACAAATTCCGATTAAAATGAAAATTTGGTTTATTTCATTATAATATTTTAGCAAAAACTGTGAAGAATATTTGATGATCGCACCAGCATAATGAAGAACCCACAACAGTAAAATCTCAATCGAAAATAGTGCTATCTTTTTGGATCGTTCCGAGTATTTGTTAAATAGTTTTTTCAGGTTCTCATCCTTATGTTTCATACATACA
>Ga0187827_10004820_pt1 | contig 16283 bp, 15 predicted proteins | sample ETNtaG_39_FD_167969 | JGI IMG/M metagenome (GOLD analysis project Ga0187827, IMG submission 167969) | Marine microbial and viral communities from oxygen minimum zone, Eastern Pacific Ocean - ETNP2014_SV_150_PacBio MetaG (Illumina Assembly) | ecosystem: Environmental > Aquatic > Marine > Hypoxic...
TTTCAGTGGTCGGACTAAGCGCATAAGTCCCAGCCACAGGGTCATTTTTTATATCATTAACTGACTCACCAGATATCGAACGATTTATTATGCCAGTAAATGGTATTTCTCCATCATATCCAATACATATATCTATATCCTTATTTTCTTCTAGAAATCTTTCCCTGGAATCTCTCGTTAAGTGAAGGTTTGGGCCACCAGCTACTATTATACACGAGGGTTTCTCCTGTTTAACCATTTTTGCAACAAATAAATTCAGTTCACTATTCCAACTGTATTGTGCCAGCCCAATAACATCCGGCTTCCATTTCTGAAAACACTGAATCGCCTTATCTGCCGACTTGAAAATCCTTATGTGGAGATCAAAATTCACATTTTTTCGTAAATAAGTTGCTATTAGACAACAGCCAAGAGGGGCAGTATTTGTGTGAACTCCACGTGTTACATGATTTAGGTCCAGGAATGCTATCTTCACAAGGGCTCTCCTATCCTACTAGATGCAATGTCTGCCTAAAATATTTAATAAATGAACTCCTGGCAAATGATTTATTTTGAACGGCAAAGATCTATCAGGCGCATAAGTTCCTGACCCTCCAGATATGTACAAGCACCGTCAATATCTCCGGAAAGAAGAGCTTCATGCTCAGATTGATAAGTAGAATTTTGAGAAAGTTCAGGCCAGGCATAATCTAATTTATTGCCTTCTTCCATTACCTTAGCTGACCCTACTATAAGGTCTCCTTCTATGCTTATCCCCTCACCATCAACAATGATCTGACGGACAGGCTGGCGAGTAAAATAATTCAGGGTAATCTGTATAGTTACCTCTTCTTCCGTGCGACCCACAAGCACGAGCAGATCATCGGTCTCAATGTCCAGATCAGAAACTTTGTCAAGTACAACGTATTCTGGTGCCACCTTACCTGCCATCCACTGAACGTAATCCAGCTCATGGCTCAAGTCCAGCAGTACACCACCGGCCTTGTCTCTTTTAGCGCTGGAAGTATCACGATAATCCCTGCCTGGCCGCCATTCTGGAAGGTATGACCCGCAAAATACTTGAATATGCCAAAGATTTTTGCCATAGGTTTTTCTCTTTATGAGTTGAATTAGTGGGTGGAACCTCAGGTTATATCCTACCCATACGGAATTATTCTGAATGTTTAGATCATGGTACTGCCGAAAAAGCGGTTTTTCTACCAGTATGGTTTTATCCCGGAAATTGTTTTCAAGATAATATAATTCTTCAAAATGTCTGGAAGTGTTTGAAGCAACCACTATATAATCCGGGTCAATATCCCTGATCTCTTTCATCGATCTGATTGTCTTATAAGGAGTGTATTCCTGACTGCTCAGGACATAAACTTCATCAACCTGACTCATCGATGCAAGTATGTCCGCATGCCTTGAACCAATAGAACCGTAGCCAATAACTAGTGCAGTAAAAGCCAATTAAAACTTCTCCAGAATATTCTTATACTCCGCACATTGCCCTACATCAATCCAGGCGTCATCATCTATTGGAAATACGCCTACTCTTTTGCCCTGTTCTTTTACTTTTTCTATTAAATGAGTTATGTGGCAAAACTCATTCTTCGGAATCAGGTCCAGTACAGAGGGGTTCAACACATACAGTCCGGTATTGATAAGAAAATCATATTTCGGTTTTTCATTGATATGAGAAAGATGTCCATCGCTGTTTAATTCGCATGTTCCATAGGGAATCACGTATTCTTTGGCAGTAGCCACCAGAGTTATATCATAACTGCCTTTATTATGGAATTCATACAGATTGGTGTAGTCGGCCTTGATGATGATGTCACAGTTGGTCACGAAAAAGGGTTGATCGAAACGACCATGTAAATACTGCAAACTCCCCGCTGTCCCCAACGGTTCTTGCTCTTCAATGAATTGGACCTTGTAATCTGGCTGGAGCTCATCAAAATAGGCTTTGAGAATTTTCCCCTTGTAATTCACTGTCAGATAAAAATCTGAACAGCCAAGTTCTGTAAATCGTTCGATAATATGTTCAATGATTGGCTTGTCATGAATGGGCATAAGTGGTTTTGGCAAAACCTTTGTGAACGGCTCCAGGCGGGAACCCCTCCCGCCAGCCATGATCACCACTGGTACATCCAACGCCTGACGAATTTCCTTCTTACCATTATCGAATACTTTGGCCCAGATCAGTACATCTACCACTACATTATTTTTATTTACTATTGGTATTAAATTGAATTTGTATTTTATAAATAATTCTTTTGCTTTATCAATATTATAACTTCCCTCAACCAAGACGGTTGGTTTTGATTGATAAAGGCCCTCAATAGTATCACTCAGGACAGCACCACTTAGAATCGCTTTGCGCAGATTTCCATCACTTAATGTGCCCAACAGCATATTTTCTCTATCCGCAACAATAAGACATCCTTCACCACTTTTGGCGAGTTTCTTTAAAGCCAATCCTATGGTAATATCCGATAAAATTAGAAGATCTTTCATAAATTGTAGAATTCTTTTTTAAGTTCTTTAGGGTGTGGTTGGTTATTTAGAATATCAATTATTTTCTCTGCTGCACGCCCATCACCATATGGGTTTTGAACCTTCACTAACTTTTCTTGAAAATCTTTACTATAAAGCTTTTCTATCGCTTTATTAATTGCTTTTAGATTGGGTTCGCAATCAATTACACTATAAGCTTCCAGTCGTCCCTTTTGTCGATCTCCAATATTAATTGTTCCAATCTTGAATGTTGGTGCTTCGGTCAGTCCACTAGACGAATTCCCAACTACAGCATCAACAAATTGTAGAGTTGATAAATAATTCAAGCGCCCCATAGAAGCAAAGGAAATCGTTCTATCTCTATGCACTGAAACAAAGTCAGCAATCATTTGTTTAATGATGCGACCTTCCGTATCTGCGTTGGGCTCAGTAAAAATGAGCTTAATATCTTTTAATTTATCGAGAACATCCAAGAGCGCTTGGAAGCTATGCTTAGATGTATTCTTTTCAAGTGTAGCAGGATGATAAGTAACTAACAGGTTTTTATTCCCAAACTTAAATCCTATTGATTTTTCAAGTTTGGTTTTACTTAGCAACACTGTATTATTTATACAATCAACACCCATACCGCCAACCAAATGCACCCTCTTGGGATCTTCACCAAGTTGAATTACTCGGTTTCTATATTCTTCGGCAGCAACAAAATGCCACCAGGCCATTTTCGTAATAGAATGGCGAATGGCTTCATCAAAAGCACCTTCAGTCGTTTCACCACCATGAATATGGCCGATGGGTATCCTTGCTGTGAAAGCAGAAAATGCTGCAGCAAATACCTCAAAACGGTCCCCGTTGATTAATACTATATCCGGTTGTAATTCATTAAAAGCATCAGCAAAACCAATCATGCCAAGCCCCGTTGATTTTGCAACTGAGCTTGGTGTATCAGCAGAAAGAAGCATTTCCACTTTTTTGTCTATCTTAAATCCGTCTTCCTCAATCTCTTTAAAAGTCAGGCCAAACTCCGTAGAAAGATGCATACCTGTCACTACAATTTGTAGTTCCAACCCGGGATCATCTTCAATACCTTTTACCAACCAGTACAAAAGACCATATTCCGCGCGAGTACCAGTAATTACACAGATTTTCTTCAATACAAAATAACCTTTCTTCTAATCATCTGTGCCATCTTTATTTACCGTATGTCGTAATTCCCACTCACCATTAACATTCTTCCATAGATGTGGGGAACGAAATTCCTCACCGAGTTCGTGAAAACGTTCCGGTTTCATTCCAATATATTCCATTGTTTCATTAAAATATTTATCTGGGAATTCACCATCAAAGCGCTTAACCAACGACTGACCCTCTTCTCTAGTAATATGTTTATTTCTAATCTCCTGAGAAGCATCGTAAGTGGCTCTGCCGATACCAAACTTGATATAGGTTGTGTAATAATGTAAATCATCAATTTTGTCATCAATGCTATTATATTTACTATATGTTCCCTGTGTCCTGAGTGGCCTGGCTTTAAAATTTGTATGCTCAACTGCGTAATAATAAGCTTCCTGAGGCACCCATTTCAGATAGTAACCAAGGTAATGGATTTGCATGTTAGTCTTTTCATATTCTTTGCCAGGAAGTGGTAAGAAAGCCATTAAATCAACTAAATCTACATCAAAATTTTCTATCATTTCATTGACTTGAATACCCGCAAGCAACATATCATCTAAATGCTCCATAGTAAAATATGATTTATCTCTTAAAGATTTACTATTATCAGCTATGGGATTGCCATACTCCGCTTCATTTTCGCCATAAAAAACCAAATCAATGCCAAAATTTGCTGCAATCTTTGGGGCAAGATTTTTTTGACCAAGGATAAATGTCTGAAAAGGATGAAATAAATTTTCAATAGCAAGGCGTGTAAGTAGCTTCATTACTTTTCCATTTTGTTTAAAAGTAACATTGTCAAAACCACCTACCTCAATCCAGTTCTTGTAGTTTTCATATCCATAATCTGTGTACAATATTGGTGACCAGGTTGTAAGTAAAGGGTGCATCCCATATTTATATTTCAATATATGTGCCTGATAAACACTATCCTTACCACCACTACCAGGCACTAAACAATCGTAATGCCCGTCATTTCTTCTATGTTTATCTAAAAGCTCTATTAATTCTCTCTCTCTATTTTCCCAATTTATTGATTCTTTTACTTCTGACTGTCTACAAGCGTCACAAACCCTTTCAGAGTCAATACTCATGTATTTTGCACCGTCGCGATTCTTAGTATGCTTGAATTCCGGAATAGATGATGGCTTTTGGTTTGGCATAACGCATTTTTTACAGAAGATTACTTCCTGCGGTAAGTTAAAATATGCTTCGAGATTATTCATTCTTTAACAATATTCCTTTTTAATTGTTTTGTAAATATTTAAACCAACATCGCCGCTTTTTTCCGGATGAAACTGTGTTGCAAAAATGTTATCTTGCTGAATAGCAGAGCAATATTCTTTATCACCATAAATCGTTTTCGAGATTACAATACTATCGTCTTCAGGTTCAACATAATATGAATGGATAAAATACATGAAATCATTATCATGATTGTTCCGGAGTAATGATTTCTCCCAAGAGGCACCATTTTTAGTTATTTTGTTCCAACCTATTTGTGGAACAGGATATTTGATGGAATGATTTGAATGTAATTGAAATTCTTTTACAGTACCCTTTATTAACCCCAACCCCTTGTGATTGCCAAATTCTTTACTGCTGTCAAATAAGAGCTGCAATCCCAGACAAATTCCAATAAAGGGCTTTCCAGAGTCAACAAAACTATATATACATTCGTCCAACTTAGATTTAATTAAATGTGACAAAGCTTCCCCAAAGGCACCCACGCCAGGCAATATTGCTATGTTTGCATCTAATATTTCACTGCTATCTGAGGTAATAACTGACGATATACCCACTTCCTTACAGGCTGCCTGAACGCTGTAAAGGTTACTCATCCTATAATCTATTATTGCTACATCCATTTCATTCTCAAACAATAAACCTCAATGGAATCTTTTCATCAAATAATGATTGCTTCACATCAATTAACGACTTCCTGCCAAATGCTTTAAAGGACCTGTTCTTTTTTAGAAACTCAATATTGCCTTCCTCGTTGTACTTATTTAACAGATTATCTTCTTGATTAATTAGTCCATAGTGCAACATTGATGAAATTGCAATGGCATCGGCATGCCCATCATCAATTGCACTTTTTATATGGTTTATATTCCCGCCGCCGCCGTGGGCAATGACAGGAATCTGCACCGTAGAAGACACCATTTTGAGCAAGTCAATGTCAAAACCAGAACCAGTCCCATCCCGGTCAATAGAAGTAAGCAGGATTTCACCAGCACCACGATATTCAACCTCCTTTACCCAGGACAGTACATCAATACCCGTATATTCACGGCCATTGTCTGTATATGCTAAATATGAATTATCCGGTTGCTTGACTGCCTCAACAGCTACCACGATTGTAGATGAACCAAAAACCCTGCTGGATTCAGTGATAAATTCTGGGGTTTTTATGGCTGCCGTATTAATTGATACTTTATCAGCACCGGCTCTTAATACTTTATTTATATCTTCAAGGGTCCTCAGACCGCCACCTACTGTAATGGGAATAAAAATATTCTCTGCCGTTCTTGTTATAATATCCGTGAGACTATTTCTCTGATACAAACTTGCTACAGTATCCTGGTAAATCAGTTCATCCGCACCTTGTTCATAATATAATTTCGCAAAATCTTCAGGTTTGCCCAGGACTCTCAACCCTTCAAGATGAATTCCCTTTACTAGATTGGGCCCTTTAATATCAAGACGTGGTATGATTCTTATATATTTCAAGATAATACTTTAAATTTCTATCAAATCGTCTTTGTTAAAATCTTTTTGTGATTTTTTTCTCAAGACTTCATCCCATTTCATTGGTGAGATTCCAGTACCAGGACGCTTTACTGTTATATTATCTTCTGTAATAAATTCACCTTCTTTGATAGGATTTTTTGCCACTACAGATTTTCGAACAATGGAAATATTTTTAACCTCACTCGGGCTAGGCTTTTTTACCCCATCACCCATGGCTTTTTCGATATTGCGAATAGCCAGTACCATATCCTTCAACTCATTGGGCTCAAGGCTGGCATGATGGTCCGGACCTGGTAAGGTGCGGTCCAGCGTAAAATGTTTTTCAATAACGTTGGCACCCACAGCAACCGCGGCAATGGGAATTTCAATTCCTAATGTATGATCAGAATATCCCACTTGAACACCCAATTCATCTCGCATGGTCAGCATGGCATTCAGGTTCACATCTTCCATGGGCGTAGGATATTCTGTGTTGCAATGAAGTACGGTAATCTCGCTTTTGGATATGCCTGATTCTTCTAATACGTTTAGTGCATCTTTTACTTCCTTCAGAGTGGCCATGCCGGTGGAGATTATGACAGGTTTTCCAATGCACCCAATGTGCCGCAGGTAAGGCAGGTTAGTGATTTCACCGGATGGAATCTTATACAAAGGAATATTCAACTCATGAAGCAAATCAATACTTGTATGATCAAAGGCTGTAGACAAGAACCGAATTCCTTTTTCCTTGCAATACCGGGTTAGTATCATGTGCGCATCTCGATCCAACTCCAGTTTCTTGATCATATCAAATTGAGTTTCACCTACATCGTTCAAATTTTTCTGGTACTTTGCTTTCTCGGCAGCTGTTGTGACCAAGGTTTCAGCAGTAAAGGTCTGAAATTTGACGAAGTCGGCTCCGGCATCAACTGCTACATCAATCATTTTCCTGGCAAAATCCATTGACCCATTGTGGTTAACACCTGCTTCAGCAATGATAAGTGTTGATTGTACTTTCAATTTTCTACCCATTGATTATCCGGAATATCTGTTTTCAAAACAGAACCTATTCCAATAACACAGTTATTGCCAATAGAAATACAATTCTTTGTAAGAGCACCGCTTCCGATAAATGTACCGTCACCAACCTTAACTTCTCCATTGATAATCGCACCGGTAGCAATATGGCAATGATCTCCTACGATCGCATCATGTTCTACAAGAGACTTATTATTAATGATACAATTTCTACCAACTTTAGCTTTCGCATTCACGACAACACCATGCATAATGATTGTCCCTTCTCCAATTTGCGCATACTTCGAAACATAAGTTAAGGGCGATTTTATGATGGGCAGTTTAAAATCCATTTCTTTTAATAATTCATATAGTTTTTTCCGGGATTCAGAACTTTTAATCTGCCCCACAGTTACCAAGGCGTAATTATAATCTTTACGCAGTTTTGGCAGGTCTTCATCTATCCCAATTATAGGATAGCCAAGAATGCTTTCATTAGTCGTAATTTCTTTTTGAATGAGACCCGCAATCTTGTATTTGCCCTGTTGACCAATAACATCAATGCAAGCTCTTGCATGTCCGCCGGTACCTATAAGTAGAATTTCATCCATTCAATAATGCCAAAATGAATTTTATTTTATTGTCTGGTAGATTAATTGATGACGGCAGACACAGGCTGCTATCAATTAGTTTTTTTGCCCGTTCAATACGATAACTTTGGCAATGTCTATAAGGTTTTTGTAGATGGTTCAAGGCCCAAACAAGCCGAGCCTGAATCCCATTCTCTTCTAATCTATTCATAAGAGTTTCCCGGTTTTCTCCGAAAACCCTGCTATCAATCCTTAAGACGTTAAGCCAATGATTGTTATCAGCATAATCTGGAACTAACATAAGATTCAATCCATCAATATTTTCTAAACCATCCAGGTATTTATTATAAATCTCTTCTTTCTTATTAAGAAAACCGGGTAACTGCTCCAACTGGGCGACACCCAGCGCGGCCTGGATGTTGGTGAGACGGAAGTTGTAGCCTGTCTCATCATGAACATAGCGAATTGGGTCATCCTTGGCTTGGGTTGTTAAGTAGCGCACCTTTTCAGCTATATTTTCATCATCTGTTAATATCATTCCTCCGCCACCCGTAGTGATAATCTTGTTGCCGTTGAAGGACAGGCAGCCCAGCTTGCCAATGGTGCCAGTGTGCTGTCCCGTGTGTTCTCCTTCAGTGTAAAAAGTGCCTAGGCTCTCACTAGCATCATCCACAATGGCAATATTTCTTGCATGACATATACCAACCAAATCATCCAACCAACAAGCATTTCCCCATACATGTACTGGAATTATAGCTGAAATTTTATTCCTTGTGGTTTTATTGTAAGTACAACCATCCTTGAAAATTGTTTCATCCTCGATAAATGAAATTGTTTTTTCACCATCAATATTATAGTATCTGTCTGCATCCATAAAAACGGGGATAGCATTGTTATATGCTACAGCATTAATTGGCGCTATAAAAGTAAGTGTTGGCACAATCACTTCATCGCCAGGCTCGACACCTGCTGACCGCAAAGAAACCTGAAGAGCGGACGTACCATTAACCGTAGCAACCGCATATTTGGTACCAATGTAGTTCGCTATTGCTTCCTCAAAACGTGTTACATATGAACCTGCTGTTGAAACCCACCCTGTATCAAGGCACTCTTTAATATATTTCCATTCATTGCCTTGTATGCATGGTACCGAAAGGGGAATCATTTAAACGTTATAAATCTCCGATTTGTACAAATCAATGTTGGATTCCATCCAACCGATGGTTTCTATTAATCCGGACTCCAGTGTAAAGTGGGGTTTCCACGAAGTGTGCTTCAGCAACTTTGAATTGTCACACACTAATTGTTCAACTTCACTTGATTCTGGTCTGATTCGCTCTTTATCTGTTCCTACTCTAGTTTTCTCCCCCATTAATTGTACAATCCTTAGAGCTAAATCACCGACTGATATTTCTCTATTCATTCCGATATTGGTTACTTCACCAACCAGTTTATCTGAATTGTGAATAGCTATGAAACCGTGACATGCATCCTTGACAAAAACGAGGTCACGAGTTGGTGTAATACTCCCCAGTCCAAGTTCTTCTGTCCCAACCAATAACTGAGAAATAATTGTGGGAATAACCGCCCTTGCAGATTGCCGAGGGCCGTAAGTATTGAAAAGTCTAACAGTTTTGACCGGCAAATCAAAAGAGCGGTAATAACTTAATGCCATCTGGTCTGCAGCAATCTTAGATGCTGAATAAGGAGATTGAGCAACCATTGGATGATTCTCGTCAATAGGCGTATATTGTGCTGTACCATAAGTTTCACTGGTAGAAGTAATCAAAATGTCGTCTAACCCCAATCTGCGCGCAGCTTCCAACACATTATAAGTACCTTCAATATTCGTTCGGATATATGCAAGAGGTGATATGTAAGAATAAGGAATACCAATTAATGCAGCTAAATGAAAAACAACATCACATCCCTTCATTGAATTATAAACTGAGTCATAATCCCGAATATCGCCTAAAATAACCTCAATTTCACTTTTATAGCTGGAGTCTTCCAACCATCCCCAATGGTTATTCGGATTGTAACGATCGAAAGCCTTTACACTATATCCATTCTCGACGCAAAGTTCTGTCAAATGCGAACCGATAAACCCAGTAGCTCCAGTAATAAGTACTTTTTTGTTAAACATTCAACTCTGACGAAATCCTCTGAACTCAGAATTTGCTTCCAAATATAATTTTTCAGCCTGTGCAAGCATTTGATTGCATTTATTATCAAAGTAGTTCTTGATAAGCTTGGAATTAGCATCATATAAAGCTCTGTGGAATTCATCATCCGTCATATTAGTAAAATTAATTGCTAATAGATCAGAATTAGTATGCTTATTTTCATAAAAATCGGCACAGTCTTTTAGCAACCCTTCCTGTATCGCATGATAATAGAGTGGCGATCCAGGATAAGGTGTAACAGGTCTAATCGTGCGCATCTGCGAACCATTGTCATATTCCAGTAAAAACTCCACACCTTTATTTAGAGTATCTTTATTTTCACCGATGTTGCCAAAAATTACATTGTAACCAGGGCTTATTCCTGCTGATAAAGTAGCTTTAATGCCTTTAATCACTTGATTTGTACGCAACCCTTTTTTCATATTCTTTAGTATTTGATCATCCAAAGCTTCAATGCCATAATTAATAAACACACAACCTGATTGCTTCATGATATCTAATACTTCAGGAATTGCATAATTCAAACGACCATTACAATCCCATTTAATGCCAAGATCAGCCTTAATAAATGCTTCACATAGTTCTACTGTTCGTTCCTTGGAAGACATTAACAATTCATCACTAAATACCACATAGCTAATGCCATACTCTTTTTTTAGAAAGGTTATCTCTTCTACGATAGATTCTTTGCTACGTCCCCTGAACCCTTTATCTAAACGGTAACAAAAGTTACATCTGAATGTACAACCTCTACCAGAAAGCAATGGCATGAGAAAATCCTTATTTGTACAGTGGGGCATTCGTAGAAGGCGATAATATTCCATTGGGAACTTGTCGTATGCAGGAAAAGGAATTGTATCTATATCCTTTATAAGTTTACGCCTTGGGGTGACAATAGTTTTGTCTCCGTCCTGATAAGCAATGCCATGCACTGTTGATAGTGCACTTTTGTTGGTTATCGCCTGTACTAGTTCAACTACCGTATCTTCGCCTTCACCTATAACCGCAATGTCCGCGCCAGTCTTCCTTAAAAAGCATTCTGGTTCTGGTGAAGGTCCGTGACCACCTAAAAAATATAGTGGACGATTTTTTGAATTATTTATAGCATTAGAAATAGCAAGCAGTTTACGATATTGATAATAACCAGCAATAACACTAACACCGATGATGTCAAAGTAATTCTTATTTAGATATTCCGTAAGATGCTCATCTGGATAGTGATGAACGTCCTGATTATACACCTCTACCTCGTAGCCCTCCCGATCAAGTACAGCCGCTATATAAGCTAACCCCTGTGGAAACCAGTGTATATAAGAATCATTATCATATACGACAAGAAGTATTCTCATAATGGTTATTGTGTATTCCTAATTAAACCTTCAAACATTATAGATTTCCGACTAAACCCCAGTAACTAACCGTTGTATCTGATTACTAAGATCTGCATTAATATTTCTAATTAACAAACAATGTCTTTTCAGCCCGAAGATTAAAAGTTGAAAGCCAAGGCATCGGATATGACTGGTTTACCACTCACCATGTTAGCAAAAGGCATGTAAAGAACGTATTTCCTCCTATGCCCAAGTACTTTCTTTACTAAATAAACCAAGTAATTCCTGGTGTTGTCTTAAAAACTTCGTGCCAATGCGAGCACGAATAACCCCATGCAGATCACTTGACTTAAAATAAGACCAGAAACGTGCCTGGAGTTCCTCATCCTCTTCGGTTGTTTGCCACCTTCCCTCAAGGCGCATATCCATTTCATCAACAACGTCTAATATTTCTTCTGGAGTATTTTCTATTAACTCTATACCCATATTCTCGTATTCTGCTGTGCGATGAAACCTGCCGGCACCGGACTCAATCATTTCCTCTACAGACATAAATCTCTTTTCATGTTTCAGCCAATATTTTTTGAATATCAGCACGCAGTTAGAAAGCCATGTATGCGCGTATTCCAAATCTGAAATATTAACGTATACTTCAGGACGATGAAAAAGCCAGGAGACAGCGTCAAATCCGCTATTACAACCAATAAAAAAACCACAGTGTGCCGCTAAGTATATATCCAATAATTCTGTCCTGAAACCCTTATGCTCGTATTCAATAATTTTAGGATTAGCGGTCTCCATCAATTCCTCTACCTTTGCTCCCATCCTAATAACATAATAACCCCTCTTTGTTAATTCCTCAGCAGCAGGCATATAGTTTTCAATACTGCAATCCCTAAAACTGTGATAATTCCAGTCTCGCTCCGGAAAAGTTTCAGACAAATATTTCTGGTCTCTATTCAGCATACACACATATGGTTCTCCCTTTTGTATACCCATTTTTTTCAAATCTGATTCCGCCTGGCAAATTTCTTCTCTAGTAAACTTTAAATAAATACTACTCTTTTCTATCAGTCCTAATATATCACGGCCTTCCCTTTTTGTTCTAATGATATGGTCTCCACCAAGTGAAAATTTCATAGAGAACAGAAGAAAATCTCTTGCAATTTCATTAACTACTAATACGCCTCTCCTGGTTAAAAACACCCTTTTCCACATCTTCAATAGATGGTGATTACAAATATGTCTTCCATTTCCTCCATCTCCATAACCATCGTGAAATATATCCAAAGTATTTTGAACCTGAATATTGTGGTCTTTTTCACATAAATATAATACTGGCAAGGAAACAAGTGGTCCGATTTTATCTGCGTATAACGAACCGAATCTTATAAATATAATGGGCCTGATTAAGCGAACGATTATATATAATATAAAACTCACAAAATAACGCATTAATACCTTTTTTATTACAAAAAAAACAAAAAATATACCGTGGTATCTTATCTGCTTATTTACTGCTGTTTTTAAATTTTTTAGAAACTTTTTTTGAAACAAATTATTAGCCATTCACTTACTACAACCTTTGGCAAAAAGAGAGTTTATTTGAAGTAAAACTCAAAATCTCTTCCACAGCCCGGTCTATTGCCTTACCATCTGGAGAATAAAAAAGTTTTGAAACCAAATCTTGCCGTTTATCTTTAAATTTCTCAGGATAGCTGACAGAATCATCAATTCCATTAATTAATTCATCAGGAGTTTTCACAACATGCCCTACCCTGAAACTTTTAGGCATATCTGCGCCATTCCAAACATCCAGATTGTCGTCAGGATCTATATATATAACGGGTCGGTCCAGCACAAGAAAATCAGCTATAATACCTGACAGATCGCTTATTAAAATATCCGTAATCCATAACAACCGATTAGGATCTTCCTGGAATCCGGATGTTTCCTTTGTTAGCCATAACACACCATGCTTATTTGCTATATTGATCATTTCTTTGTTGTTTGCATAAAAAGATAAACTATGTAATTTTACAATAAAATTTAATCCCATTTGTTTTACTTCGTAACATAATCGCTCAAAGATCTCAACCTCACGACCAAACCATCTTGCAAAAAATGCCTCATTCCCGTAACCCCACCCCCATGTTGGCGCATACATCAGAGTCTTACAATTAATGTCCAAGCCAAGGCCACTCATAATAGCTTCCCTTTCAAACACATTGTTAAAGAAATCATCAATCCGCGGCCAGCCCACAACCTTTAAGCGCTTATCATTAGCCGTCAATCCCAATCTTTGGATAAGTTCCTGTTTATGATACTCACCCGGCAGTAACATTAAATCATACTCCAGCACAGGTTGATAAAAAAAATGCTTTTTTATCGGTATAGAATGAAATATCTGAATCCAGGGAACTTTTTTTGGCACATAATTCAGCTTATTTAATGATTCTGTAATCCATAAATCAGGGTCAATCATCTGTGCCACTCTATTCTCACTTTCACCAGGATTCATAGCAACAAGCTGATTCCCAAACTTTTTATTTTTATCTACAATTTGTTTTTCATAATGAAAAGCGATTTTAGTATGATTCCTATCTCTTAGTGCATCGTGCAAAGGCTCTTGTGTTACGCCCCACCAGCAATCCGCCTTGTCCTGGAGTTTATCCCAATATTTTTCCGTTATCATTAATGTTCGTGCAAAAAAACCTATTTTCATCTCTTTATACGAAGGCTAAATGCCCTTTATCGGCATTTAAATAGTCTAAAATAAGTTCATTTTTAAGATTCGCCACACAATGATGATTGCAATAACGTGAAGGGTTGATTTTAAAGAACTTGTTCTTATCAGAGAACCAGAAGTCCTTAAATCGCTGAGTCTTTATCGAACCGATTAAACCTTCATCCAGATTATATGCCTTATCTTGACAGGAATAAATATTTGAGTCCGCCCCGATACCGGGTAATATCTGCAAATACGGACACCATTGATAATTCTTTTCAAATTTTTTATCTACTTCATGATAGGCATCAAATATTTCAAAATGCCTACCACCCGCTTCTTTTTCTATTTTCTCGATTACCTCTTTCACTTTTCTAAAAAATGGTCTATGATATTCATTAGTTTCATCACCATCATTACTAGTAATACAAGGTGAGACCTTAACGCTATCAACACCAATATCTTGTAATCGCTTTATAAGATCATAAACATGCGTCCCATTATCTTTATCTATAATTAAATTGACGCTCAAATAGCATGATCCTCCAAGCTTCTTAAAATCTTTCATGTTATTCAAAACATTTGTAAATTCACCTTCGCGGACACCTCTATACCTTGCATAACTCTTATCATCCCAGCCATCCATTGAAACACGTATCCATTGCGCACAGTGAGAGAAAATCTCTGCCAACTCACCTTTTAATCGAACTCCATTTGTTAAAGAAGCAAACTGAACAGGAGTTTGTGATAATCTTCTCACCGTTTGCAATAAATGAGAATAAGCAAAGGGTTCACCACCACCACTGAAAGTCACAGCTTTTACCCCCATTTCTACTATATCTTCAATAATTTCCATCATCTTTTCTTCAGGAATTGAATCTCTTTTAATCATGTCCTTACCTAATTGCACATTATCTACTTTATATGAACAATACCAGCAGTTATGGTTACATACATTCGTTGGCTTTATTCTTACATGAAGAGGTGCCATTATCTGATCGACATCCTTAGGCAAGGAATCTATCTTATCCTTATAGTGGAACACCTTCATTCTTGTATATAAATTTCCCATAACGACCTCACTCAAAGTATATAAATTCATAGTCTCCCTGATAGCCAAACTCATCAAATAACCATGTCCATTCATCAGGCGTAAAAAAGGACTCGCAGGTTAATGCCCAGCACTGAACATTAAAAAGCTCCTCGACACTCCGGTAACTTTCGACAACAATATACTTATTCTTCCCTACTCTTTCTACCTCCTGCAACGCAGACTTCAAATCATATATATACAGATTATGGAGCGTGTTTAAAGAAATAACCAGATCAAATTCCTTGTCATTGAAAGGGTAGGGATCTTGAGCCAAGTGCACAAACAGATTATCCCGCACCTCTTCCTTGGCATTTTCTACTGCATATTGCGATATATCAAAACCCTTAACGGTTGCGCCAGGAAGAAGCTTTTTAAATTCATAAAGCATGAATCCTTTACCGCAGCCAACATCCAAGATACTGGCACCATCCTTCAAGTTAAGCAATTCAATTAGTTTTTTAGCAACAATTTCCCAACGACCGTCGTACTTGTAACCGCCATAGCCGTATTTCCGGTCGCCATCCCAGAAATCTTTATTAAACTTTCTTGCTGTTTCTGCACAGGCCACTTTTTCATTCTTCATCCTTTCAAAGTAATCTCTCTTTGTTTTTTTATGCAGTGAAGTTATGATATTTTGTAGTTTGTCCATAATTAATCAATGTCTGAGTCCGGTCTGATATTTTTACCTTTTACAGTAAAAGCATTGTGTAGAATGCTCCGTTCGCCGTTAGGATTTGTGGGGCCAGATATATCGATAACCGCTAGGCCTACAAGGTAGGCCGCCACATAGGCATAGTTTCTCAAGACAAAAACTTCTCGCGCTTTACCCGGCGTATCAACGGAGCCGACAATAACAGGATTCCTGGAATCGGATACGTCTATGACCTGAAGGCCTTTATAAGAGAGATTCCTCATATTCATATAAAACCTTTT
>Ga0187827_10004821_pt1 | contig 16283 bp, 14 predicted proteins | sample ETNtaG_39_FD_167969 | JGI IMG/M metagenome (GOLD analysis project Ga0187827, IMG submission 167969) | Marine microbial and viral communities from oxygen minimum zone, Eastern Pacific Ocean - ETNP2014_SV_150_PacBio MetaG (Illumina Assembly) | ecosystem: Environmental > Aquatic > Marine > Hypoxic...
TTGGTTTATTATATAGAGCTCTTGCAATACCGATTCTTTGTTTTTGCCCTCCGGATATTCTAACGCCTCTATTTCCAATAATTGTTTCCTCACCATTGGACAAACTGTTTACAAAATTTTCCAATTGTGCTGTTTTAATTACGTTTAAAAGGTGCTCCGAATTTATACTGGTACCAGACTTCCCAAAAGCAATATTATTTCTAATTGTGTCATCCAAAAGATAAATATCTTGAGAAACATAGCCAATCTGGCTTTGCCAATTTCTTAAGTTTTCTGAAATATCTTTACCATCGATCAATATTTTTCCTTCTGTAGGTTTCAACAATCCTAATAATAAATTTACAAAAGTACTTTTCCCTGCACCAGAGTTTCCGATAAAACCAATTTTTTTTCCAGAGTTAATTGATAAATTAAAATCAATAATTGAACATGCGTTTGTATTGGGATATTTAAAGTTAACTTTTTTGACGTGAATATTTTTAAAAAATTTGATCTCTTTTTCATTTTCTTGATTTAAAATTATATTTGTATTTTCTAATTCCGAGATTTCCTTTGAAATAAAGTCAAGAGATGGAGTTTTGACTCTAATTATTGTTAAAGACATGGCAATTGCTCCAAATGTAGGTATTAAACGTACTGTTGAAACAGCAAGAAGCGTCATCAAAGGTATCATCAAGGCAGTTGATGCATACATAAAAACGGATATTGTCGAAACAACAACGACCGCTATAACGGAAATAACCTCCAAAAATAACCTCGGCATAGCATTTAAAAAAAAACTAAAGAATATATTTTTTTCAATTTCATCTACATTTTGTTTAAAAATTTCTTCTACATGTTTTTCTTTATTCGAGATTTTTATTTCTTTAATGGCTCCTAAGCCTTGATTTACAATTTTAATCTGATTACCTGTAAAAAATTGAATCATTTTTCCTATAATTTTTAATTTTTTTTTGGTAAGAAAAAAAAATAATCCAACAAAAGAAGTTAGAATTACAAATACAGAAAATGAAATGAATGGATCTGCATAAAATAATAGAGCAAATATCATAAATAATAATAATATTTCTCTCAACAAAACTATAATGCTCATGATTAAGTCAATCGCACCACCTACATCTGATGTTGTGCCCCTAAGCAACTCAGCGGGATTCCTTTGTAAATGGAAGATATAATGAGCGTTAATATAAGACCTAAAAAGTCTTAATCCCAGATTACTTCTTAAGGTTTTGATAATTTTGCCTTGAAAATATATCATTAAAGTTAAGTATAAATTTTTTAGTAAGAAAATTGTAATAAGTGCTACTGCGCCAAAAAATGTTACCTGATTTTGGCTGAATTGATCAAGCAGATTTAAATCAACAAATGAAGGAAGCTTTGATTTAAGAAGATCTAAATCAATTATTACCATGGCAAAAACTGGGATAGAACCTATGCCTATTAATTCAAAAAACGATGAAATGATCGAACCAAAAAATAAAAATACGCATTGTTTTTTTTGATTTTGCGTAAGTAAAATATTAATATTTTCTAACATTTAAAAAATTACTTTTTCTATTTAAATTAACCGAGAAAAATTAGGTTTTACAATACAATTATTATAGCGTTCATTTGTTGAACGGTAAAGTAAATAATAATTGCTTGTACTAACTGTTGTTTACCCATATTTATTATTAAAAAGTTGATCAAAGATTAACAAAAAAATGAATAAATCTAATTCAAAATTTGATACTTTCGGATCTTATGTTCGTCATTTAAGAATTAAAAATAAAATAGGTCAACGAGAATTAGCAAAAATCATTGGAGTAGCTCCTTCATACCTAAATGATATAGAAAAAAACAAGCGTTCAGCACCTAAGATGAATTTAATAAATAAGTTATCAGTAAAGCTAGGCGCTAATGCAGATTTACTATACGATCTGGCTGGAAGTTCAAAAAAGACTTTTGCACCTGATATCACAGATTTCATAGAAAAGAACCCTAAAATTATTTCAGTATTAAGAACGATTAAAGATAATAAATTTTCCAATGACGAAATTGAGGTACTTGAAAAAAAAATTACCGAATCAAAAACAAAAATATTAATAGTAGCCGCAGGGCTTGGCAGTAGATTAAAAAGACATACAAAAGATCTACCAAAATGTATGCTCGACTTCGGTGGTAAAACTCTTTTAGAGCGTCAACTCTCCGCTTATAGAGATTGTGGAATCGATAACATTTCGGTGATAAGAGGTTATAAAAAAAACAAAATAAATTATAAAAATATAAACTATTTCTACAACAAAGATTATCAAAATAATAATATATTAAATTCCATTTTTTATGCGGAAAAAATTATCAATGGAAATATTATAATATCCTATTCTGATATTTTATTTGAAGCAAATGTAGTTCGGCGTCTTTTAGAATCCAAGCATGATATTTCAATAGTGGTAGATATTGATTGGAGGGGGTACTACATTAATCGTAAAGATCATCCAATCGAAGAGGCAGAAAATGTTATTTTTAATTCTAATAACGAAGTTGTTAAAATTGGAAAAATAGCAACAGAAAAAAAAGAGGTACATGGTGAATTTATTGGCATGATGAAAATGACACATCGTGGTACTGAAATTTTTAAACAAAATTTTCACAGAGTAAAAAAACTTTATTGGAATAAACCATTCCAGAGGGCTAAAACCTTTCAGAATAGTTATTTAACCGACATGATCCAAGAACTTGTAGATGTGGGGATTAAAGTTCATTGTGTTATCATCGAAAGAGGTTGGAAAGAAATCGACACTGTTGAAGATTATCAAAAAGCACTCGAAGAATTTAAACAATAGTGTAATAAAAGGTTAATATTTATTACTAAATATAACGTTGACATACATTGTTTTATAGTGTTATTACGTTAGCGAACAATTATAACATAAAAAAGGGCACAAAATGATGTATGTTTTAAAAAAATTAATTTTGGCACTTATTATTTTCTTAGCATTTGCAAGTGCCCAAGCCGATACTAAAAAATTTAATATGGTTTTTGTACCTGCTAGTGAAAAGGGAGATGAAAGTGATTATATTAGTTTAATTTCAATTGTTGAAAAACTTACCGGTTTTGAAATTAATACGATAAAAGTTACCGATTATAATGCTGCAGTTGAGGCCATGCGTGCTGGTCGGGCAGATATTGCTTGGTATGGTGGCAAAACTTACATAAAAGCTGCCGAAATAGCTTACGCAGAAGCTTTTGCTGCTGGAGTTAGACCAGGAGAAAAAAATGCGAATTATTTCACTTATTTTGTGGTTAATAAAGACAGCAAAATAAAAAAAATTTCAGATATAAAAGGCAAAGTACTATCTCTAAATAGCATCGGTTCTACTAGCGGAGATCTAATTCCTCAAGTAGAACTAGCAAAAATTAATTTATCTACTACCAATAAAGATCATTTTGAAAAAGTATTTTATGCAGGAAGTCATGATGCTTGTTTATTAGCTGTTTTAAATAGTCAATCTGATGTTTGTGGAATGAGTTCAAGAAACTTTGAAGCTCGTTTGGTCGATAATACTTTTAAAATAGATCAGGTAAGAATTATACATAAATCTGATCCTGTTCCCCCTCCTCCACTTGCTTACTCAAAGAAAATACCTTTAGAAGATAGAGAAAAAATTAAAAAAGCTATTTTGGAAGCCCATAAACACGGTAAAATAGGTGGTTATGGTGGAAAAATGTCTCACTATATATCGGTTAAAGACTCAGACTATAATGTATTACGTAAAGTTGTGGCCTTATTAAAAAATAAAAAATAACATGAAAATACTCACTTAAAATGCTTGAAATAAAAAATCTTAGAAAAAATTTTGAAAGTGGAACGGAAGCTCTTAAGGGAATAGATTTAAAAATAAATAAGGGAGAGTTTGTGTCTATTCTAGGACCAAGTGGATCCGGAAAAACTACATTGCTTAGAAGTATAAATGGTCTAGAGAGCATTGATAATGGCGATATTTTTTTTAATAACAAGAGAATAGATAGAAACTATTTACCAGAAGTTCAAAAAAAAACTGGAATGATCTTTCAAGAATTTAATCTAGTAAATAATTTATCGACAATTAATAATGTATTAAGTGGCCTTTTAAACTCAAGTAGTAAATTTTTATCTATGTTTTATTTATTTACAAGAGAACAAAAGTTAGAAGCATTACAATCATTGGAAACCGTGAACCTTTTAGATAAAGCATATAGTCGAGCCGATGAACTTTCTGGAGGACAAAGACAAAGGGTTGGCATTGCAAGAGCTATAATAAAAAAGCCCTTATTATTATTGGCAGATGAACCAGTTGCAAGCTTAGATCCTGGGGCATCAAATGTAATAATGTCATTGTTAAAAAAAATTAATAAAGAGTTCGATATAACTATTATCTGTAATTTACATCACGTTGAGTTAGCTACTCAATATTCGGACAGAATTGTTGCTTTGCTAGATGGAACAATTATGTTTAATAATTCAGCACAAAATATCAATAAAGCCAGCATTAATCAAATATATAAATAAAATGAAAAAAGAAAATATTTTAAAACTGGAAATAAACAATAAAACAAAACATTTGGAAAAATATTTAAGACCACAATGGTCTTGGAGAACATATGTTTCTATCTTTTTTTTGATCTCAGTTTTAACACTTGTTGTAATTGACCTGAAAATTAATTTTTTAGAACTATTTTCAGACTCCCTTAAATATTTTGGTGATATTTTTAGTAGGATGTTGCCACCAGATTTTTCAAATTTTGAAAATCTGATTTACGCAATGGTAGAAACAATTGAGATAGCATTGCTCGGAACTTTTATTGCAATAGTTTTATCAATTCCAGTTGGACTATTTTCTGCAAGAAATTTAGCACCTAATTATGGAATTTTTTTAATCGCAAGAACTATTACAATTTTTTTTAGAGCAATCCCAGAGTTCATAATAGCAATGATACTTGTTATTGCGATTGGTTTTGGTGCTATGCCCGGCGTGCTTGCTTTGGGTATTCATACGATGGGTTTTCTAGCAAAATTTTATGCCGAAGATATTGAGCACATAAATAAGGGTCCTGTTGATGTACTTAAATCATCTGGTGCATCAAAAAGACAAATTATTTCTTTTGCGGTAATACCACAAATTATCCCCTCTTTTGTTGGAAACAATCTTTATATATTAGATAGAAATATTAGAATGGCTACAATGTTGGGTATAGTGGGAGCCGGAGGCATTGGATACGAACTTCAGTCCTCTTTTAGAATGTTTGAATATCAAAAAGTTTCAGCAATTATTTTAATTATTTTTGTAACAATTTTTCTTATAGATAATCTTTCTTCTTACATTAGATCTAAAGTTTCCTGATAAAATTTATTTATATTAAATTATTTTTTTAATTTTTTAAATTCATCAGATATTCCATAGCAAATTTTACAGAGTTATTTATATTTGATATGTACTTTTCTCTAAAATTTATCACTTTAAATTGTAAATCTTTATAATTTTTTAAAGCTATAACACAGTGCTTTTCTATATTTTCAATTTCAGATGTTTTCAATTTTTTGACAAAATTTTTTATAAAAGTTTCCTCTAAAGGTTCTATATCTAAATCCTTGTAGTTCTGATTATGTATTTTTTTTACTTCATCAAAACATAAGCAAGGCCTATTCAGAACGAGAGTAAACTCTAACATTGATCCAGAATTATCTGTGATTAATATTTCCGATTTTTCCATTGAATTAATATTTGAAATATTATCATCAAAAAAAAATTGATTGATTTTTCCAAATTTAGTAATTATTTTTTTAATTGTTATCTTTGATCTTTTGTAATGTTCGGGATGAGGTCTAAATATAACAGAATAATTCTTATCTAATAATTTCTGGATTAATTTTGAACTATGATTGTCAAAAAAATTTTTTTTATCGTAATTCCAAGAAGGAGCAAACAAAATCAAATTTTTTTGAACTATTTTATGATTGATTGTTTGAAGTAAATAATCAAAGTAAAAATAACCTGTATTTATAATTTTTTTTTTTGGAAAATTAAATATTTTTTCGGCCTTTTTTAATTCTTCTTCTTGATAGATACCATTAGAAAAAATAGTATTATAATTTTTAAAAGCCTCTTTCGTATAGATTAAATGAGTACTCATTAAAGCATGAAAGAAATAAATATAATTATTACAATTTTTCGACTTTGGTAGATGGTTTCCAATGTCTGTCAGTGTAAGAATTAAATTTTCACAATTAAAGTTATAAAATGCAAGATATCTTATTATTCCTGATCCAGTGTAATAAGTGTTAATTTTTGTTTTAAAAAAATTATAATCATCAAAATCAGAAGTTAGATAATAAATATCTTTATCATATTTTTTTTTTAGACTTTCAATGAATTTTTCAAAGTGATTTCTGTAATATTTTGATTCTGAAAATAAAATATATTTTTTTTTATTTTTATTAAACAAAATAAATTTTATAAAAGTGTAAAAAATTAACCTAATTTTTTTCATAAAACTTTCATCTTTAAGAATAAGTGTTCTACCCAACGTAGCTGATGACGCTTTGTCTATTCTCCTGATGTTCATTTAACGTCTGTAGCATAATAGAACAAACTAAAATTTGTTTTAATTTATTTTCAAAACTAATTTTAATTGTATCTAATTGATTTAAATAAATAAATTATTTTTTGAGTACTGAAGGAAAGATATACCGCATAATTAAAGTCTTTCTTCCTTTCAATTTATTTGCTATTCATGGGAAAAAGATTTGATTGTCAAAAATCTTGATTTAAATAAATATAAATTTATAAAGTGAAATGACACGATTTAATATGTTTTACGGATATAAAAATAAAGAAAAAAAGAGATTCTTTTTTAAATTGCTAATACTTTTTCTTATATTCAACAATTCTGCATATGCTTATTTTGATCCTGGTTCTGGTGCTTTTATTGTTCAAACAATTATTGCCCTTTTTGCGGCAATTATGTTTTATCTAGGATACCCAATAAGAGTTTTAAAAAAAATTTTTAGAAGGATAAAAAAAATTTTTTTTAAGTTTGGTGATAATGACAAGGAAAAAAAATAATTTAAATTTCAATGCAATAATAAGTCTATCGTTTTTATTGTGTTCCAATTACTATTTTTCTAGAGACCAAGATTTCCGCTTTGATCATTTTTTAATTAAAGAAGATTATTTTGTATTATTTCTATTTTTAACTTTTTTTTTTCTTTTTTTTGAAAAATTTAGCAATTTATTTCAAAAATCAAATTACAAAATTCACATTCTATTAATATATTTTTTTAATACCTGGATTTTAGTTCAAATATTAAAAGGTTTTTTTCTCTTAGCAAATTATATTAGCTTTCCTATACTAATAAAGAAAATATTTAGTTGGAGTCAATTCTATAATAGTGAACAATACCATGTATTATTTATTTTTTTTATACCCTATATTATTTGTTTTTTAATAGTTTTTTTCTATAAAAAAAATATTTTAAGATTTTTTATTATTGTTGGATATATTTTTTTTCTAACAGTAATTTTTAGGGAATTTAAAGAATTAAGTTCATTTTCTGATGATAGAGCTGCAGAAATTAAATTTGATTACGAAATTGAAGGGAAAAATATAACGGATAAAAATAGAAAAGTTTTGTGGATATTGTTCGATGAATTTGATTATGAAATTGCATTTAATAAAAATGATAAAAGCTCAGAATTTATGAAAAATTTTAAAAAACTAAAAAAAAATTCCTTTTTTCATTCACAAATGTTTGTCCCGGCTAAAGATACAATTCGGTCCATGCCATATCAGCTTGTCGGAATTAAAGGGTTTGGATCTAATTTCATAGATAATACTTTTTTCATTATAAGTGATTTGAAAAATGAAAAACGTGTTGAGTTTAATTTTCAAAATACAATTTTTGGCAGATTAAAAAAAATTGATTTTACTTCATCTATTTTTTCTTCGGTGCTACCATACTGTAACTATTTAGCAGGTTCAGAAAAACTTACAGACTGCAAAGATCGTCTTTCTTCTAAATTTGAAAGAAAATCTCATTTTTTTTTAGACGGTGTTTTATTTATATTTCCTATTATTAATAAGTTTGAACGTTTTTTTAAACTAATAAAAAATAAAAAAACAGCGGACGAAATAGAAACTGTAAAGCAAATAAAGGCAATAAAAGAGCTGAAATCAATGAAAGAGTTAAAATCAATAAAGGATATTGATGGACTTCAAGTAGTGTTTTATAATGGTATTATTAATTCTTTAGAAAAAAATACTAATCTAACTTTTGTTCATACGTGGATTCCACATCTTGGCACAGAAGATTCGCAAAAGTATGTTCGAGAAATTTTTGGTTTCAAAACTTTTACTAAGAAGGCATTAATGCCGACATATATTTTAAATTTAAAACTTGTAGATTTGGTGCTTAATAAAATAATGAATATTTTAAAAAATTATGAAGATCAGGAAATTTTATTAATCCTAAGTTCTGACCATTGGTTTAGAAAGATAAGAAATACTAGTAATACTGATGCTTACCCTATTGTGTTTTTTGCGAAAATATTAAATGACAAAACAAGTGCGAAATCATCAAAAAAAACTAATGCGATTTATATTCAAGAATTAATATATAAGTATTTAACAAAGGAAATTTCAAATCATGCTCAAATAAAGGAATTTTTGGAAAAAAAAGAGGATACTTTTAATTACATCATTAAATAGAGAACATGTTTAACTTGAAGGATTTAATATTTTACCTTATCTAACTCCTCAGGCCCTCATAGCTCAATTTGGTAGAGCAACTGATTTGTAATCAGTAGGTTGCAAGTTCGACTCTTGCTGGGGCACACCAAAGTGTTTAACATCAAGGATAATCCTACCATAAATAAATTTAAAAAGATTCAAAATAATTCATACCGATAAGATACCGACAGATTGCCATTTATGAATCAAAAAACATAGGTTTTTCGATAGTCGCCGATTGCTGCGCAATCGGCTCCTGCTTCGCTTCAAGTTATCGTAAACATTGTAATTTTATTTTTTGAATTTGCGATTTAGAAGCTCACAGATCAACATAAAATCTATGTGTAGTGGTCGAGTCATAAGATGGTTTGTCAGTAGCTGTAACAGCTTCTGTGGACTCACAATCAATATCTTTCCAGGGATCCTAAAGCATGCTTTTACCTTTTTGAAAGTTAGTAAATTAACAAAAGGTACCAGTAAGATTTAAGATTCCATATAGTCTTGTAAAGATGATTGATAAGCTCAGTCAGTCTCGCTCAAATCAAATCCAAAAAATAAAATTATCAAAAGACTGTAATGTTTCTTTTCACATAAATTTTTAATATTTTTTATCATTGATCCAGTAAGTTATAATTAATAGTATGTCTGTCTTGAAGAACTACCTGCTTTTTTAGGTTATTATATAGATCATCGTTTTTTAAGTGATAATTATCAATTAGTTTTTCATACTCGAGAAGAAAATTTTCATTTTTAAAGTTAATGTTATGACTATTAGGTATCAGGGGAGAATGCACTTTTGACAAAACAGAATAAATATAAATAAATATTTTAGCTCTATTTTGCTGATCTAAACTTACATTGCCAATTTTATCGACATTTTTAAGATATTTGAAATATTCTACCTCGTTTTTTGGCTCTATGCTTATTCCATGTCCTGAAGAGAGAGATTCGCCACATATAATAGAAGGTACGCCTAGAGCAGGATATTCATAACCAACACTGCCTTGAGCAGATATTGCGCATTTGATAATTTTTGGTAAGGGCTCAAGGCCATATTCGTAAGGCAATAATTTAATATGGTTATAATTAGAATAATTTTTTTTAACTTCTAATTCAGTACTAGTTTTTACTTTATTTTTTATTTCATTTGGGTGCGGTTTTATTATCCAATTTATATCTTCAATTGTTTTAATAAAATTTAAAGTTGACCGCAACCAAGTAAGCCTATCAATGTATAAATTCCATGAATTGCTAAAAACACCATCAATTAAGTCATTAGAAAAAATCATGCAAATTGGTTTCTTGGGATCCCAACTGTATCTTTTACACAATTCTGTTTTAGTAAAATTAGATATATTTTTATTTACATCATCTTTGATAAATTCAATACTTCTTAGTTGATCAACAGAATAGCCAGGTATATTTTTAATTCTATTTTGAATTATTGTTTCACCTTTTTTAATAGCATGTGCTTTATCGTTTTTTAATATTAAGTTAAATAAGCTTGATGAAAATCGATGCCTATTTTTATAAACTCCAGAAAAATTTTTATATATTCTTACCGATATTCTATTAGCTGTTCCAATTTTACAATAAACTTTACAATTTTTTAGCAAAGCTGCCTGAAAAACTGGAGCCGATGGTATAAATTGATTTTCTGTCTGAACAATACTGTCAACTTTTGTATCTAGTAAGATTTTTTTTGTTTGCATATAATACATTATGGCATGTGATAAAAAAAAATAAAATTTTGGTTCTAAGATGTTAACAGTTCCAACTTTATTAAATCTAATATAATGATCATAAATTATTTTACCAAAAAAAATTCCTTGATATTTAAATTCTAATAACTCATTTATATCTTTAATTTTTTTTAGTAAATCTATTGATAAAAATAAGTATTTAAATCTAGAAATTATATTTTCATCATGAAGATAATAAAATTTTTCTATTCCAAAACTTCTCATAAATATCTCCGTAGCAAAATCATTTTTTTTAATTAGAGCAATTGCTGTCTTATTTAATATTTTTGATAAATTAATTCCTATTACAATATTATTTATGGAATATAATTTTGTAGATAGCAGACTTGTAATTAATATTTGATCTTCAAATTTTTTATTTTGAAAATTTTTTTTACAAAATAAAAAATTTTTTTTTAAGATATTTTTTATTTTAATATCACTTACTATTTGATAGTTTTTTTTCTTAAAAAATAGATAATTAAAAACATTATTTTGACTAGAAAAAAGAAAAATATATTTAAAAAATTTAAGTAATAATTTCGATTCACCTAAAAAAAAATGAAAGACAATTTTTAATAGAAATAATGGTGTCACAATTTAAATGATTTTAAACAAGATAAGTAGATTATATTTAATCTAATAAAATATGCAAGTTTTGTTCAATTTATGAACGCTATATGGTCATAATTCTTAAAACACAAATTATTAAGATTTAAATTCTAGCAAAAGCAAAAATAGTCCATTTTCCACTCACTTCTTTTATTCTTTCAATTTTTATAGGGTCTAAATTACATTTATTAATCAAATGCCTAACTGAGTCGAACGCAAAGACATGGATATGTTCTATGGTAAATTCTTGGCAATTTTTACTTATTTTAATCGCACTTTCACCATCTGGAACTTCAAAATAAATTAATCCATCGGTTTTTAAATGTTTTTTGGCAATATTGAGAAATTGGTCGGGTTTTTTTACATGTTCTAAAACTTTATTAAAAGTTATCATATCAAATTTCTTATTTGTTGAAATATCTTCAAACTTACAATTATATGTTTTTATATTAAGATTTTTTTTAATAAAAAAACTTGCTTCAATACCTGGTTCATTAGAATAACATTTCCAACCAATTTTTTTTACTTCATGAGGAAATACACCTAGACCAGATCCAACATCAAGTAACTCTACCTTTTTATTTTTTTTAAATTCTAATGAATTATAAAAATTTTTGATTCTTATAATTCTATTTTTATTATCTGATTTTTTAATAGGAAAATTTACAATCTTTTTTAAAGTTTTTTTTAAATTATCATAATTTGAATAATGAAACTTAGAATAATCCTCCTCATAGTGCTTATCAAGATTTATTAATTTTTGATTAGATATGAGGTGATTACAGTTACTACATTTAAAATAATCTCTTTTGTATTTTTTTATTTGATAATTTTTTTCAACTTTAGGTGGTTTTGAATATTTTATATATTTTTTTAATTTTTTATTTCCACATATTGGACAACTAATTTTCATCTGTAAATTCTATTATAGAATTTTAATATTCATATTTTATAACTTTAACTATTCCTTTTAAACAAACAAGATATATTTTTTTTATTTTCAAACCTATTTTTTAATATCTTATCCGCATAAATAATAATTTTATCGAGATTTTTTTTGTATATGTCATCAATTAATTTTATCTAAAAATTATTAATATTTTTTGCAACATTTAAGTCAAAGCTATCTTTGATACAAAAACTGGATTTTTTATCCATAATTATATGGCCCAACTTGTTTATTTTTTCTTTTTTATTTTTTTTGTAAAAATTATAATTCATTACAGCCATTCCACCACACTCAACAAAAATAATATTTCTTTCTAAGTGGAGAGAGCTATGTCTTGAATTATTGATTAACTTAAGTCCTTTACCATCATGTTTGTAGTAATGATCAGTAAGATTGGTACAAACTGGTATAACTTTTTCAGTATTATAAAGAAGCATACTATTAATAGCTTTATCTATATATAAAGATTTTCTAAAAGGAGCCTCATAATAAAGCATTACAATCATGTCAGGTTTTTTATTTTTATACACTCTATCAACTGAGTCTAGGACAGCTCTCCTAAAATGAGTATTCTCTATGGCATAATCTTTATTTCTGTTGTGATAATATATTTTATTCTTATACTTTTTTTTTATATTTCCTAATAACTCTACATCAGAAGAAGAAACAATAATTTTATCAATTTTGTTTGATTTTAAGGCTTCGTCTATGGTCCAAAATATTAATGGTTTACCAGCTAATTTTTCGTAAGAAAGACAATTGACAGATACATTCTTTCCTCTAACTGGAATTACACAAACAATTTTCTTTTTTTTACTATTTTTTATTTTTGCAAACTTTTCATAGATTAAGCTTCTTGTTTGTAGGAGTTTTGTAGAGTTTGATGAAAGACTATCTGTATGTTGTCTATAATACCACAGTGGTTTATTTATATTTAAGATCTTATATTTATCAACAAATTTAAACCATAGAATATATCCATCTTGTCTATCAAATTCTTCATCATAAAGATTTGCTTCAATAAGATAGTTTTTTCTAATAAGGCAACACGCACCGTGGGCTGGTATATCTTGTAATTCTGGCTTTTTTTTTAAATTAATTTTTTTTTCTCTTCGTATTATTTTTAAATTGTTATCAACAATATAAAAATCGCTATAAACCATAGCAATTTCGTGATCTTGATTTATAGCCTTATAAAATTTTTCTAAAGCAGTGTCTTTTAAATAGTCATCAGCATCTAGTCTCATTATAAATCTTCCTTTTGATGCTCTAATTGCAATATTGCTTGATTTTATTAGACCTTTATTTTTGTGTTGAATAAGTCTGATTTTGTAATTTTTTAGGGAAATATACTTTCTAATTACATCTGATGAACCATCTGTTGATCCGTCATCTATAATTATGATTTCAAATCTTTTGAATGTTTGTTTTAATAAACTCTTTATGGCCTTATCTAAATATTCGCCATAATTGTAATTAGGAATATAAACTGAAATTTCTACATCATTCATTCTTTGCTCCATCTACCAGAATAAATTTTTCTTGCTTCAATTTCACATTTTAAATAATCTTTACCTTTGAATTGGTCAATTACTTTATTTTTTTCAATAAAATCTTTAAGTGTTTTTAAATTATGGGGTAAAATTGCAAATTTGTTATCCCTTCCTGGTAATGAATTATCTATTGTGAAATGCTTTTCAATATATATAGGATTATATTTTAGAGATAATATGGAAGCTTCGATACCTTGTGTATGATCACTAAAACCAACATTCTTAAAAAAATTTTTAAATAAATCAATTTTTGGTAAATTTACATCAGAAAAATTACATGGATAAGATGAAACACAATGTAGAATAGTAAGTTTTTTTTTTGGTATTTTTTTACAACTTTTGATTATTTCTTTAAATTTTGACGTACCTGATGAAATAATAACATTTTTAAAATTTTTTGCACAATAACTTATTAAAGGAAAATTTCTAGATTCCATACTTGGAATTTTTATGAAATCATTATTTACATTTTTGATTAATTTTGCATCTTTTATACTCATTGCGGAAGCAAAAAATTTGCAGTTAATTTTTTTTGCATATTTGAAGAGCGCCCTATATTTATTTTCATCTAGTTGAGCTTTTTTATAAATTTCTCTTCTACCGTCTTTATCCCAAGGTCCTTTTTTTAGATTTTGGACATCAAAAATCTGAGTTTTAACAATATCCGCTCCATTTTTTTTTGCTTGAAATATCATTTTTTTGGCAAGCGATAAACTTCCCATATGATTCCATCCAATTTCAGCTATGATTTTTGTCATTTTATTTTTTCTATAAGATAATTTAAAGCAGTTTTAGTTGATAAAGTAGTATTAAAGGAATTTTTTTCTAAAATTTTATGAACTTTTTTAAAATCTTTTAAGTTATCTATGGATAAATTCAAATTTTGATTATTTTTGTTAAGTTTAGAATTATAGTTTTTTATAGCAAAGTTCTTACTATTTTTATAAAAATAACTAATGATATGTTCCTTATCACTTTTATTAAGCATCTTTCTTCTAACGTTATCCATAGTTTTTAATTTGATAAATTCACAAGCTAATCCTTTCGGATAAGATTTTGGAAAAACATTGGTTACAATATCGTATTTTCCCTTAATAAATATTTTTTTCATTTTAATAGCTAGCTCATAATAAAAAAAAGGTCTGTCAGAACATACTCTCATAAAAGAGTCAAAATTAAATTTTTTACAACATTGAACACTTCTTTCATAAACATTATTTAGGCTTCCTCTAAAATAATTAATCTTATTTTTTTTACATATTTTTACTAAACGATCATCAGATTTATTTTTTGAAGTTGCTATTACAATTTTTTTTTTAGGAAAAATTTTTTTTACCCTCGAATACACAATTAAAATTAATGGAATACCATTTATTTCTTTAAGAACTTTTTTATTAAGTCTTCTAGAATTTGATCTTGCAAATATTATACAACCTAATTTTTTTAAATACATTTAAAGTTTAATTATTAAAAAGTAGTTTGGAACAATCATCAAATCCGTTACCTGCATGTCATTCACAACCTTCGTTGGGATATTTAAAAGATCTTGTAAATATGTTTGTTAAAATATCATGTTTTTTAACTTTAACCCTGCTTATTGCCTTATCAATTAAATTATAGTCAATTAACGGGCTGACACCACAAATTCTAATAAAAGATTTTGTACTGTTTATATTTATCATTTCAGAAATTTTTTTTGATAGTTTTAATCTTTCAGTTATTATCTCTAAAATTAATTTTCCATTAATTTTTTTAAACATTTTTTTGTGAACCTTTTTGAGCTAACTCTTGCTTGAATTAAACAAAGCATAATTTAATTGGGCTATCTATTTTCTTCTAATTCTTTTTTGAGCTCATCATATTCTTTCATTTTACGCTGCATAAATTTTACAGTGAGCTTTGTTTTCTCAGAAACACCTGAAGGTGTTAACTTATAAACATATTTAATTTTTTTTTACTTTCTTTAAAATTATTAATCTTTACTAAGCCTTTTTGTTTTAACGAATTTAAACAATAATTTAATTTTCCCAAACTATACCCCAAAGTATTAGCCAATTCCCTCTGCGTATGATCTGGCGTTTTGCTAATTTTTCTCAATATTTCAAAATGGCTTTGATTGAATTTCATATTACTATATATAACGTTCATTTATTGAACAGTAAAGCAAAAAATTGAATAATATCTTTGAGAAACTTTTAATTTTATTAAAACTATAATATGGATATGTTTAATCTTTAACTTTCAATTAATGAATGTTAAAGAGAAAAGTTAGACAAAATCTGGATAGGGTCACTGTTGTCTTACTTGCGGATGAAAAAATAGCAACAATGAGTATAATACTTTAAACACAATGAGAACTTTAGCCTTTTTAACAAGCTTTTATGACTTAAATGGAACATTAGACATTAGAAAAGATTTTTTCAAAAAGTTGTCAAAAAATTTTATGCAAGAATATACTCTGGATCCTACAAGCTGTCCTAATATAGGAATAAGTTTAAAAAAAAAAATTAACAAAAAAAAGGTTAGTAAAAATACTTTATTTTATATACCTAGAAAAAAACCAGGATATGATACGATTTTTTCTGAATTGTTGGAACTGACCAATGGGCATAATAGGTTTTTTTCTTTTTACCAACAACCAATGCAAGCCCCTCAAAATTCTTTGCATAATACCAAGT
>Ga0187827_10004823_pt1 | contig 16268 bp, 18 predicted proteins | sample ETNtaG_39_FD_167969 | JGI IMG/M metagenome (GOLD analysis project Ga0187827, IMG submission 167969) | Marine microbial and viral communities from oxygen minimum zone, Eastern Pacific Ocean - ETNP2014_SV_150_PacBio MetaG (Illumina Assembly) | ecosystem: Environmental > Aquatic > Marine > Hypoxic...
ATTATTTTCTTCTCACCAACACTAATTAGAAAAGATATACAAGATTTTCTTCCAGAGACAACACTACTTTGCAGGAAGTGGTCCCTTGTTGTTGAGGAATTAAAAAAAACATATCCCACAAAGATTGAAGTTGGAGTTTTTCCTAGTGGTCCTCTACAAATAGATAAACACGTATTCTAACCAAATACAAAAAAGATGTTTGCTAATGGGTCGCTTCGAGCTTAGCTTTTGCCAGAAGTCTGGCCAGTCTTACTGGTTCAGGTACTGCACCTTGTAATATGAACTTGTCAAGCACCTTCTTCGATTCATCGATATCTAACCCATATGTCCTTGCAAATATCCGGTATCCAGTTTTTAGATATATTACTTTACGTCTATCTAGTTTCTTATATTTTTCAACTTTTTTTTCCCATTTTTTTGGGAAATGGCGTTTAATAGACTGCACTAACCCACCAGATTCTTCAAATGTAATACAGATAATAGGAATTCCTGTTTCCTGTCCAACCCTATCAATGTCAATAATGTTGTAGAGACTAATGATAGCACCTGATATTATAATGATATTGATATCATTACGGTTCAATCTTTTAACCATACTAAGTATAGCATCTGTTGCATCGTCTCCCTCAAGTGTAGCTACACCAAATAGAAGTCCATCCACTATCAAATCGCTGCGCATTACTACCCCACCAAGGATAGATCTTGTTCCTATCTCTTTCTTGAAGCTCTCAGAAATACCAAGTGCTCTTATGCCCCTCTTCTCTAACTTTATGCGCACAATTATCTGACTTGCAGATGGATAGTGGGCACATAAATGTGTTAGATGTTTCTATTCCTTGACTCGAACTTCTTTAGTGCTTTCAATAATATGGCCTGATACATGCAGTGCCCAATGAATTTCTTCCTTTGTCAAGAGCTTACCATCATTTGATTTTCTTATTATTTCATTGAGACGAGCAATACCCTGTTGCGGGGCAGAAATGATAACTCCTTTTTTATGAAGCATTTGAAATATATTTTCCACGTTACTTTCTTCGGTTTGGATAGCAAAATAATCGAGGAGTTGAGAAAGGACTAACAAAATAGCACTTTTGGTTTTTTTAATAGATTCGTTAAAGTTGTTCTCTTCAAACTCTACATGGGCACTTCTTAAGAGTGAGATGGCTTCATCCACATCGGCAGAAATAAACATAAATTTCTGAGGTGTAACCATCTCTGTTTCCTTTGTTTCCGCACCATCTCTCAAAATTTTATTTCGCGTAGCGAATTGGTACATCAAAGACAATATAACCACAGCAGCAAGTGTTAACATCATCCAAGATATTACGTCACCATAATTTATCTGAAGGATAGTTTTCATATATACCTAGAATAGAAACGATTGTCTCCTATAAACAATTAATTTCTGTAGAATATCTATATGCATAAGTAATTCCTAATTAAATCAAGAAATCCCCTATATCTGAAGCGGTTAGCAAGGTATTGAAAACTTGTTTTTAACGAATAATCAATCTTTCATTAAGACTTTCTCAGCTAAGGTAACTGCAGATGGCGCATCAGGTGCCCATCCATCAGCACCAATCTCATTAGCCCAATTTTGAGAAGTAGGTGCACCCCCTACAACAATTCTGAAAGATTTTATGTTCTTCTCCCTAAAATAATTGATAACTTCACGCTGGTTTTGCATAGTGTTCGTCATTAACGCCGAAAGCCCAATAATGTCTGCTTTAACAGCTTTAGCCTGTTCCAAGAACTCTGTAGGAAGTACATCTTTTCCTACATCATGCACATCAAAACCGTTTACTCTAAGCATTGTTGCAACAAGGTTCTTACCAATTTCATGAACATCTCCTTTCACTGTTCCTAACAGAATTGTACCTTTTCTACCCAAACTTTGCCCAGTCTTTCCTCCATCAATTTTATTCATAAACACCGCTACGGCAGTCCTCATGGCTTCCGCTGAAAGCATGAGTTCTGTTAGGAAATATTCTCCTTTCTCAAACCTTTCTCCCACCACAGATACGGCCGGGTACACACATTCTTCAATTGTCTTTAGAGGATCTGATCCTAATGCTAGAAGTTCTTCAGAAAGTAGACGAGTTGAATCTTGATCCCCATCTATTATGGATTGTTTTAATTCATTCATTTTATTGCTCATCTCTTAGGTCTCAAGAACTACTATCCATAACCTAGTTATATTTGCTTATTCCATATCAAAAAAACTTGATATCGATTCTTGATGCCAATATAGACCAAAATATATTAACTTAGTCAAATCCTGCCTTCGTACTTTAAGTGAAAATACTAAAACATCTCTTAAAATAATGAGTCTGAAGATGAGTCACTGGTCAGGTAAAGTAAGATTAAAATCTGGATGGCAGAATCATTTAGAAAGCGATTTGGATAAATTTGAATATAAAGGCAGTACTCTTTGATTTAGATGGAACACTAACTCGATATAACCTTGATTACCACTTTGCAATAGTGGAGATAGCAGATGAGCTAAACAAGCTTCACCTTGGTAAGTTTGATACTAACGCTAGATTAACAATTAATGCAATGTTGAATATTCTCGAGGTAAGGATTGCTGAAAAGGAATTTACCCTTCTTCTCCCCAAAATATACAAAATAATGGATAAATATGAATTGGAATTTGCTAAACATGTAGAACCTTTACCTAATGTTCGAAGGACATTACGGACCCTGAAAGATACCGGTCTGAGGATTGCAATTGTCACGAATAACGGACAAGTGGCGGCAAAGGCAACCATTACCCGTTTTAATATTACTTCTTTGATAGATATTCTCGTTACTCGAGAAGATGCATCCAAAGTTAAACCTGATGGGGCAACGGTAAAAGAAGCTCTGGATAGATTAGGATTAGAATCTGATGAGGTAGTTTTTGTTGGTGATAGCATTATTGATGTTATTGCTGCAAGAAATTCAGATGTGGTTTCTGTTGCAATACCTTCGGGACCAACAAGCAGCAAAGATTTGCTTAAATCCGTACCAGATTACATGATATATTCTATATCTGAGTTATCTTCGCTTATTGATATGATCCAAACAAATGCAAATCCAAAAGATAAAAAAACCGGTAATTAATGTTCTATTGGCGCCGATGAAGATTCAGAGTTGAACAGAAACATGAAGAGAAGGCATTTGTCTGAGGCGTCCTACATTGGATAAAAAAAGGATAACTATAGGTAGTTTCTTAAGATACTTTGAGCCGTGGTCAAAGTAGATTTAAGTGGTTTAATAAGAAAGTGGTTTAATAAGAAAGTGGTGTTATAATGGAAGAAGAATCAAAGCCTAGACAAAAACCCGTGGTTAAAGCATTGATAAATATCGGGGTCATCATATTGGGTATGGTTGTGATCTATTTCGGCTTCACTTTTGCTCTTGGTACAAACACACCATTCTACGTGGTTTCAAGTGGTAGTATGGTTCCAAGTCTCACAATAGGCGATATAATAATTGTAAACGGCGGTATTGATTTTGATGAAATAAATGCAGGTGACATCATAGTTTTCAATGAACCTAAATATGGATCTAAGGTCATTGTTCATCGTGTAAAAGAGATTCATGAGGCCTCCACACGACAAATTATTACAAAAGGAGATCATAATTTTGCCCCAGATGATTGGGTCGTTACATCTGAAGATTTTTTAGGTGGAGTGATATTTACTATTCCCAGAGTAGGATATTTGACTACTGCACTTGCACCTCCGATGAACTATCTATTGATTATGATGGTTGTTATCACTATCTTTATCCTAGAAATACGGGGTGCTAGACCTGAGTCAGAGGAATCGCAAGAATCTACACCCGGGGTGTTTGATGAAGAGGTTGATAACTCATTTTCAACTCGCCTTATTATATCTCATTAATGTTTTTAGATGTTAAGTGGCTACATTTTATCTAGAAGTTACATGTATGATGATCCAATGTTATTCAAGCATTTGTTTCAAAGATTTGGTGAAAGTATACGACAAGAATGTTGAAGAAGGCATTAAATGGGCTAATTGAGGATGCAGAAATACAGCACCTATATGGTGGCTTTGATATTGTAGGAAGTATTGCGGTGATAAAGATACCCAACTCACTTTTGTCGAAAAAGAATATTGTCGCAGCTGCCCTACTTGAACAAGTTAAACCAGTCAAGACTGTGCTTATGCAGAGTACACCTGTTTCAGGAGATTTTAGAACTAGAAATCTTGAATTAATTGGCGGCGAAGATAAAACTAAAACTGAATACCGTGAGTACGGGTGTATCTTTATGGTGGATTTGGCCACAGCTTACTTTTCACCAAGACTCTCTAACGAGCGCCAAAGAATAGCAGATCTTGTTCAACCTGGAGAAACTGTAGCTAATCTATTTGCAGGGGTAGGTATTTTTTCAATAATAATAGCAAAAAAAGTGCCTAAAACCCGAATTTACAGTATCGATATCAATCCCAATGCACACCAGCAAGCATTAGAGAATATCAAGATAAATAAATTAAGTGAAAAGGTGATTCCTATACTAGGGGATGCTCGCGATGTGGTTTCAGAGATAAAAGGTAAAGCTGATAGAGTGCTGATGCCTTTACCTGAAAAGGCTACAGAGTATCTTAACACCGCTCAAGTAGTATTGAAACCTCCTTTTGGAATTATTCATTACTATACTCACACTTATGCTTCTAGAAGAGAAAACGCCTTCAAAGAACCAGCGAAAGTAGTTGAAAAAGTGCTCAAGAATCGATACTCAATAATTTCTCAACGAATAGTTAGGGAAGTCGGTCCACGATGGTATCAGGTTGTTTTGGACCTAAAGGTATCTATTCAGTATTAGTGGTTTCTTTTTTTAACTCAGGTTCTTTGGGAGCCGAAGTCTCTGGGGAACTAACAGCTTCAGGAACTTCCCCCATATCTAATGGTTCAGGTGGTGGGGTTGTCGCCATTGTATATCCTATCCATGCAATTATGGCTAAAATCATTGCCACTCCTAAGAAAGCTGTAAGCTGCAAAATCAGAGTTGTCATAGTTGCACTATAAAAGAATAGTAACCATCCATAAAGTAGAATGCCTGCAAATCCAATGATTAAAAGTAAGGCTCCAGTTGATTTATCGCTCACCATTATGTATCAATCTAACCCGATTTATTGTGATGTATTTATGTTTTAATGAATTTTTTGGATCTAAAATTGATTTTTCAGGTTTTATCAATTATTTTCTGTAAGTTGAAACACCATTAGATTTGCCTTTTCATTATCTCGATAATATCCCTTTAATATTGATGTTATTTTGAATCCAAGTTGTTTGTATATTTTTACAGCTTCTTCGTTAGTAGCTCTTACTTCGAGATAAACCTCATTACACCCTTTAAATTTAAGTGCCTCCACAGCTGAGCTAATAAGCGATTTTCCAAGCCCATTTTTTCTATGTTCTTCGAGGACTGCTAAAGAAACTATATGCCCTTTTCTAATTAGGCTGAACCGCTTAAAATTTGAGAAACCATACTCGATTCTACACATAATGTATCCGACAATTACGCCATCATTCTCTGCAACAATAAAGCTTTCTGGAGACGATTTTAGTATATCTTCAAAAAAATAATCTGAGTAATGTTCTGGAAGAGTAACGAGATTTATAGATATGACTTTTTTTAAATCTTCCATAGTACAACGTCGCAATAAATAATTTCCAACCTTATAGACGAAACGATTCTCCAACTCTGCCCCATACTTTATTACTAAATGTTTTTAAGATTTGTGTGTAATTCTATTTAATATTTTGAATTTATACACCATATTTTTTATTCTTTCTCATTAATTATTCAATTTCTTTTACATTAGATGAATTTATTATATATTAAACTAAATTGAATAACATTAAGAATTATTTGTAATATCTTTAAATAATATATCAAAATATTATATGTTATGGGTCCTATGGATATTCTTATGTATGAACATCGGTTAATCGAGCGCATGTTGAAAGTTCTAACAGTAGCAGCAGAGCATGTGAAAGTTGAAGCCGATGGTGAAACATTTGAAAAATCCATTGACTTTATTCGCAATTTCGCCGACAAATTCCATCATGCGAAAGAGGAAGATGAACTTTTTCCACTAATCGAAAGAAAAGGTATAACAAAAGAGGGCGGTCCTATAGGTATGATGCTACAGGAACACGATGTAGGAAGGAATTATGTCAAAGGTATGGTTAATTCTCTCCGAAAGTATAAAACAGGTGACAAATCTCAAACTAATATTATTTCTAGAAATGCAATGGATTATGTAAATCTCCTTAAAGAGCATATTATGAAGGAAGATAATATCCTATATCCGATGGGTAACCGCGTAATTTCAGATCAAGAGAGGAGCTTTCTAGTCCAACGGTTCAAAGAGATAGATGCGAAAGCTGATGGTGGTGGTGTATCAGAAAAGTATCATAATCTAGTACACGAACTTGAAAAGAAATTCAACATTTCTTATAAATAAAAAACGCTTTAATATTAAGGTAAGCTATTTAACAGAAAAGAACTCAAGCTCTATACTAAGAGCAAGCATGGATAAAGGAAAAGACAACTTACCCATTAATTATGATGAATTAGTTGAAATTGTAGAAAACCTTTTCACTGTTGTAGATACACGTTTTAGAGAAGATGCATCAATAGAATTCATAATTGCCGAGTCTACCACTCTTAAACTAAATTTTAAAACATTAATTGATAAATTGAAACCCTATGGTTATCTTGGTCTCTTAAGACGTATCGATAATGAAATCTTGCTCAGAGTAGGGGCCTCTCGTGAAAAAGAGAAGAAAACTTCCAGAATACCCTTTTTGCTTGTTGTGGCAACCATAACAACCGTAAGTATCGATGGATACTTTAGAACACCTTCTATTGCCGGGTATAATTCTGTACTCACTATGTTCCTCTATATTGTGGGAATTATGGGAATAATTGGTATGCATGAACTTAGTCATAAAATTGCTGCATCAAAGCATGGAATACGTGCATCGCTTCCATATTTTATCCCAGGTTTACCTACTGTTCTCCCGACCTTTGGGGCTTTCATATCAACCCGAGATCCACCAACAAACAGGGACTCGCTTTTCGATTTGGGACTTTCCGGACCAATCGGAGGGCTGATAATCACTCTATTTGTTGGGGTTGGTGGTGCGCTTACATCCTTTTCAACTTCAGTAGATGTAGCCGAAAATCTTGGTACTCAGACCGTAACAGTTGATGTGTTTACTGAGACTGTTCTGTCTCTATTTTCAAGTCAACCAGAAGGATCGGTGTTAATATTATCTCCACTTACTTTCGCAGCCACAATTGGATTCCTTATTACATTCCTGAATTTAATGCCAGCTTGGCAGTTAGATGGTGGGCATATAGCATCTTCAGTGCTCTCCAAAAGGCAGCATAAGGTTGCGACATACATTAGTATTCTTGTTCTCTTCGTATTGGGATTCACACTTATGGCTCTGTTTGTGTTAGTTCTCTCTATCCGGACGCCTGAAGCCAGTCCTTTGGATAATGTTTCTGAATTATCGAGATCACGTAGAGTAATTTTTATTGGTGTGATCGTCTTGGCTATTGCACTTTACTTCTTCACAATAGCTAACAACCCATTCTTCAGCAATAGTTTATAGATGGGATTTGTAGATACTTCTATTTCTTTGAGAGTAATGTTGCATCACCATTATGAAGAATATGTACTTTTGTTCTTACTCCTGCAGTACTCAATATATATGAAAGAGCATCTCCAGCCTTTCGACAGGTTTGAAAACCCATCTTCACCTCGGTGTAATAGTCTGGAAGAGCTGAAACAAGAATGAGGGTAGATCTATGAAGTGCAGTTTGCAAATAAACTAAATCCTCTAACCCCTCGATATATTCTCCCCTCTTAAGCAGGTTCTTTACATCAAGACGACCAGAAACATACATTTTTAGTGCCTCAGACCCCAGCCCATCAGAACACTCGGCTATCAATGCTAAGTGGCCCTTATCATTCATTCTGCCAACAACATTCCAAACCGCTTTAAGCCCATCAGCTAATGTTGAATCACTTTCGTAACCTGCAGTGCTTACAATGAGTGCACGAATATCTCTTTTCACAGAAACTCGAGAAGTATCCATAAGCTGCTTTGAAGCAGACTTATGTGCATCAACTAGATTCCCACAATGAATTCCAGATACACCATCTTTGGCGGGTAGAACCTCGATACTAATGGATTCGCTTAAAAAATCGGCAAATTCATTTGCAAAGAGTGATGGTCCTGATTCTTCACCCGGGGAGGGATAATTGTTTTTTCTTCTTCTAAATGCTTCGGCAATAGCATCTCCTCCAAAGTATCTAACCAATGAAGCAGGTCCTCCTGAAAATCCGAAAAGTGGATCCAATCCTACATCGGTAATAATGACCCGCGACTTAGCTTCGTGTAGTGTCTTTGGTATTTTTACCTCCACACCATCAATCTTCCCTATTTTTTTAGTTGGTTTCTCAATTCCAGAGATATTGACTTGTTTATTACCTAAGGATTTCTTTAATTTCGATATATTTCCCTCATCAGTATAAACTATGATATTAGATGGATCTATACCTTGAACTGTAATTTCTCCTATAACTCTTCTTATTATCTCTAGAATGGAATTGCTAAGTTTGGGCAAAAAAATGGAGGTTCGGCCTTCCAAATCTATCTTTCCAAGGGTTTCTTGCATAACGTCGGCACTCATAGGTGATGCCTGTTTGTTAATCTCCTCAGCAAGATTCTCAGCTTTCAATCTTACTGCAACTTCAACTGAACCATAAGATAACCATATATCTGGCAAATAGAGTCATATCACCCTATATAACCCATAATATTTAATTTATCATATTGAATATAAGGAGTACGATTTAATATGTCTAGATTAGTTGAGGTGGTTTGAGAGGAGAGAATTTTGAATTGGTATGAGAAACGACAGCTCCTTGTTAAAGATCTTGGACAAATACTTGTAGGGAATGGGGTTGTGAAGTTCGGAACATTCACTCTCTCAAGTGGCAAGATCAGTCCATATTACATAGATTTAAGGTTGGTTCCTAGCTTCCCAGAAGTTTTTAGTAAAGTTATAACCGCGTATGAAAATTCTTTGAAGGGCCTCATTGGGTTGGATAATGTGGATGCAGTAGGAGGTGTACCTACATCTGGTCTTACATATGCTGCGGTAGTGGCATATAATCTCAAGAAACCATTGATTTACGTTCGCAAAGAAAATAAAACTTATGGAACAGAAAAGGAGGTTGAAGGAGTCCTAAAACCTGGGTATAAAATTGCATTAATCGATGATCTAATCACTACTGGCGAGTCCTTAGTCAAGACAATTGATACACTGAGACAGAAAGGCGGGGAAGTTGATAACGTAATCGTTTTGATAGATAGACTAGAAGGAGGAGCAAACCTACTTGCTGAGAAAGGAATAAAACTGAATGCTATTACTAATATCGGTGAGTTGGCTGATTTACTCCATGGGATGGAAATTATAGATTCTGAACAATACGGGCATATAAAATCCCAAATTAAAGCGGATTCCTAATCACGCTATTAGTCTTCATATTCTAATATTCTAGTACAGCATTAGTTCTTTCTTTTCCAGATTAACATGAAGATTATTTACTGCCCTATAAACCTCAACTTCTTTCTTGGCCCCAGTACAGACCAGTTTTCCGCTCGCAAAGAGCAAAATTACAGTTTTTGGATCACTCATTCGGTGAATAAGACCCGGAAACTGCTCAGGTTCATACATTGATTTTTCTAGCCTCCTTGCTGCTTCTTCAAGATGAACCTTTCCACCAAGACTCGCTGAAGAAACAATATTCTGAATCTCTATATCTGGTTCATTCTTAATTTCAACACCACCTTTTCTGAGCTTTTGAACAACTGTGATTACAGCTTTCTTAGCCATGTCCTCAGATTTTGCTCCAGTGCAGACCATTTTTCCAGAACTGAAAATCAATGTTGCCGTTTTGGGAGATTTTAATCGAAATACAAGTCCTGGAAATTGATCAGGATGATATTCTACATCAGGGAAATCGCTAGTAATTTGATTAAGATCTACTCTCTGATGTATTGTGGCAGATGCTACTACATTTTCAATACTTATAATCGGTTTAGTTTGAGGCAAAGATTGTCGGCGTAACTGAATTATTGGTACTTATATAAAAGGTTGGTCAGTTCTCTAATCCTGGAAATATTATTTCAACCGTGTCTTTAATCTCATATCTTAGGCGTTTATCAAAGTTTTGTCTATTTCGTGAGCTCCCAATGAGGTTTCTTACTAGCCTAAGAGCTGTAGTTGGGTCTTCTATTTTCTCTACCTCTATCCCTTGGCCAACCTTTAAGATTATGCTTCGAATAAGAGGATTTACAAATGTCCTTTTGTCTTCCTTCTCTAGCGAAACTAGCCCAATCTTCCTCAAATGTCTAGCTATCACATTGTTGAAGCGGCTCCAAATCTCATTGTAGCTCTTTGAACGTGTATTCATTTTCCCTGTTTCTATAAGATTCATAGTCCTCTTTTCTATCTCGCCTAAAACAGTTCTACTCACAGGGTACTCCAGTTCATCAAGATATGTTCCATGCTTGTAACACACTTGCCAGTAGGCACTAAGTGGTGCCCGGTTATATTCATTCAAAACATCTAAGAATCGTTTGATATCCGTTGCGGTTTTGAAAATGATGGTCTTCAAATCAGTATATTCACCTTTTTCTCAACTTTTTTTATGTGATTTTCAGTGATCTATTATTAGACATGATTGAGTGGGGGAGGTCATTCTTGTTCACTCTGTTGGGGTTCTCTGGTTAGGTAATAGTATGTTTTTTCATCCTTTTGTCTTCTGTCAAGCTTACTTCCGGTCTTATTAACTCGCGGCCGGCCAGTATCTATGTCTCTTCTATAGGTAACACCAAGATTCTGAAGGAAAGTGTTCATTCCTTCTTCTTTGTTCATAGGTTTTGATGCGGTTCCACTTATTCCTGATTGCCCACTAAATATCAGGAGTGAATCCGATACAATATCTACTAGTTGAATATCGTGATCCACAATAAGTGCTGATTTTCCTTGGGATTTAACAAACCTATTCATAGCTCGAGCTAGGACAATCCTGTCCTCAATATCAATAAATGCAGAAGGTTCATCTAACGCATAAATATCCACATCGCGCATTAGACAGGTGAGTACAGCAACTTTTTGTAACTCGCCACCACTCAATTCACTAACTTCTTTTTCGTAAAGCTTTTGTACCCCTAAAGGAAGAATAAGGGTTGATTCTATAGCTCCTGCTTCATAGTCTCCACTGGAAGACTCGTCAAGAAGCATCTTTACTGTTCCATTGTAATTTGATGATAAATATTGTGGCTTATATGAAATTCTGGCCTCAGTAGATATTTTGCCTTTATCTAACTTTTCTATACCTGCTATCATTTTTATGAATGTAGTTTTTCCAAGTGCGTTTCCTCCTAGGACTCCTGTTATTTGTGCTTCTCTCAAAACTCCTGGTTCTACTTTTAGTTCAAAATCTGGGAATTTTTTCAATATATCAGTATATCCAGCTAAAGTTTTACTCTTTACATATTCATGAGTTGGTGAATATATGTTAAATGTGACTGGCTTATCTCTGAACCTAACATTCTCACTCGGAAGATATCCATCTAGTAAAAGGTTCACTCCTGTTCTTGATGGGTGGATAGTTGAAACTATTCCATAAGCTCCCGGTTCACCATAGAAAATTTGGATGTAATCACTCAGATAATCTAGAAAAGTTAAGTCATGCTCTACAAGTAAAACACATCTGCCTAAATCTGCTATGCTTTGAATAACTTTTGAAACAGCCATTCTTTGGAAAACATCATTATATGAAGAAGGTTCATCAAAAAAGTATATGTCAGCGTCTTTTGAGGCTGCAATCGCAACTGCAAGCCTTTGAAGCTCTCCTCCACTCAATTCTCCAACATTTCGATTTGCACTTTCTTCAAGGCTTAAACTTTGAAGAAGTTCTTTGTACACATTTCTTTCATCCACTTTTTTCAAAAGTGATTTTGTGCTGTCTTTCCAGATTGCTGGGATTTTATAGACAGCTTGGGGTTTTAATGATACTTTGGCATTGTTTTCAACTATTTTTTCAAAATGTTCCTTTAATTCAGAACCATGATAATATTCAATTGCATTATCCCATATTGGATTTGACTCTAAATCCCCAAAATTTGGAATTAGACTTCCAGATAATATCTTAATAGCGGTTGTTTTTCCAATACCGTTACGGCCAACCAGCCCAACTACTTCTCCTTTTTTTATTACTGGTAATCTATAGAGTCTGAAATCATTTATTCCATATTGGTGGATCTTTTCTTTTTTCAGTTCTTCTGCTAATTTAACAATTGTTATAGCTTCAAAGGGGCATTTCTTAATACAAATACCGCATCCTGTACAGAGTTCTTCATCTATGAATGAAATCTTGTCTTCATTTAAAACAATGCACTCATTCCCCATCTTGTTGACTGGACAAAATGTTATGCACTCAAGTCCACATTTTTTTGAAACACAATTGTCTTTGTCCACTATTGCAATGCGATTCACCATTGTCCATTACCTACTGCTCTAATGATTTAGTTTGAACATTGGAGCATCTACCCATTTTATAACACTACCCACAGCTAAAAGTGGAAATATCTTAATGTTTCTTCGTGTATGTGCCACACTATGCCATATCCATTTAATCCACATCTCGATGTGGTTTTCTATTTACCGATTTACTTTTAAAACTTAAAGAGTGAAATCTGGGTTAGTCTGTAAAGGATTTGTATTTTGTTTTGGTACTTCTGGGAGATTATCTATTTTTTTCTGTTCTGCAATTGCAGTAGCTTCTGATAAGATACTTTTGGCATCTTCACTATTTGCTTCAAAGTTCAGTCCAGATCCTGTTATTTGACCTGCATCCATTAGAAGCGAGCTTAAGGAATCACTTATCTCATCTATTTGTGAACCTGCATTTGGAACAATGCCGGATATACCGCCTTTTATTCCTTTTATCACTGGTACAATTGGCTCTAATATTGTTACTGCATCACCTAATTCTTGAATACTTCCGAGTCTTAATGATATTTGCTCTAAAACCATTTTGCTCTGGTTTGTCATTCGATTCATTTTTCTGCGTTCTGCCAATTCATTTGCACTTGTTGATGCATGTTCAGTATCATGCTTCTCCATTGCTGCAACAACATTATGCATCAATTGTGCATCTTTCTTTCTAAGTTTGCCATCAATATTATCTAGTTTGGTTATTTCTTTATCAATTGATTTTTGTACTCTTACTATTTTGGTTCTTAGTGGTTCAGAGGGTATGATAGATTCTTTCAATTTTTCGCCTATAGGGGCTCTTCTCTTTTGGGTCCATCGGTCTTGAAAATCAGCCATGCTAATCAAATATGGTTTATTTAAAATCACACAAACATCTTAGCGTTTAGAAGAGTAGACTAGAAGGTAAAAAACCTCTAAGTGATTAATTTGAGGAGACTTAATAAATGGCAAGTTAATCTGGCCATATCTAAGCTGAGAGTACGTAGAGTTGCAGAAAAATTCGAATACCGAAGACGCTTCAAAATTAGCATGTAAAGAAATTGCAGAAATATTAGATAATAGTGATGAATTAAGTAGAGCTGATTTCTTCAAGCTTAAACGGAAAGTATGCATGAAGTATAAATTGAGCAGTATTCCTTCTAATTCATCAATACTGACTCTTCTTGATACTGAAAAAGTTGATGAAATGCGAAGTATCTTGATGATAAAACCAGTTCGAACTGCGTCAGGAATATCCGTGATTGCAGTTATGTCTAAACCTCACCAATGTCCCCCTCAGGCACAATGTGTATATTGTCCTGGAGGTGTTAGTACAGGTTCTCCCAAATCTTACACCGGAGCGGAGCCTGCTGCACTTAGAGGTGCTCAGAATAACTTCGATTCTTATCTCGAGGTCGAATCCAGACTAAAGCAGCTTAATGCTGCTGGTCACAGAGTCCAGAAGTCAGAGTTTATTATTATGGGTGGAACCTTTTTGAGTTTTCCACAAGAATATCAAGAAAATTTTGTCAAAGGATGTTTTGATGCTCTAAATGGAAAAAAATCATCGAACATATTTGAATCCCAAAAGATTGCTGAAACTGCCTTTCACAAGAATGTTGGATTAACCTTTGAAACACGTCCAGATCTTTGCAGGGAAAAAGAAGTGGATCTTATGCTGAGATTCGGAGCTACACGTGTTGAAATAGGTATTCAGTCTCTTGATGATGAAATATATCAATATGTGCAAAGAGGCCATACTCTAAATGATGTAGTGAATGCTATTCGAGTCGCAAAAGATTCAGGGTTAAAAGTGGTTGCACATATGATGCCAGGTTTACCCGGGTCAAGTCCAGAAAAGGATTTGGATGCTTTTCGAAAGCTGTTTACTAAAAGTGATTATAAACCTGACATGTTGAAGATTTATCCAACTCTTGTAGTGAAATCTGCGGAACTTTACAATTGGTGGCGTAAAGGGAAATATTCACCTTATGATCTAAAAACAACAGTTAACCTTTTGGCAGACGTCAAGAAATTTGTTCCCGGTTGGGTGAGAATAATGAGGATACAGCGGGACATTCCAGCACGATTAATAGAAGCAGGTGTTACCAAAAGTAATCTTCGAGAATTGGTCCAACAAGAAGTTCAAAAAAGAGACTACTCTTGTAGATGTATTAGGTGCCGAGAAATTGGTCTGAAAAGGCGTAGCCATATAAAATTTGATGAAGGCAATATCAAGCTGAGATCAGAACAATATGCTGCTTCTGCTGGAGAAGAGATCTTTCTTTCTCTTGTTGATGAAAACGATGATTCTTTGGTGGGTTTCATCAGGATCAGAAAACCCTCAACTATGGCTCATAGAGATGAGATAAAAAATTCAAAGTCTGTACTAATTCGTGAATTGCATATTTATGGTCGTGTAGCTCCTATAGGCTTAACAGATGATACATCTTGGCAACACAGAGGATTTGGTGGAAATCTGATGAAGAAAGCTGAAGAGATTGCCAAAGAAAAATTTGATGCAAATAAAATCTTGGTTATGAGTGCAATAGGGACAAGAATGTATTACAAGAAGCTGGGTTACAAAATTGAAGGGCCCTACATGGTGAAGAAGATTTGAAAGAAGAAAAAATTATTGGAAGGGGAACTTGGCTTGATAAAGTTGCCACTGAACTTGTAAAAAGAGAAAAGAAATTAGGGCGTTCACTTGACCTTATACGAGTAGAGAGTGGATTAGGTGCTTCTGGAATACCTCATGTGGGCAGTATTGGAGACGCTATTAGGGCATATGGTATTCTTTTATCTCTAAATAATTTGGGATATCAATCTGAGCTTATTGCTTACTCAGATGATATGGATGGTCTAAGAAAAGTTCCAGATGGTTTACCTAATTGGTTAAATGATTATCTGGCGCATCCTGTTTCTAAGATACCTGACCCATTCGATTGTCACGCGTCTTATGGAGCTCACATGAGTTCTATTCTTACAGATGGATTAGATAAATTGAATATTGAATACAAATTTCAGAGCGGTTTGGACGCATATCGAAGTGGATTATTAACAGAGCAAGTGGTCAAAATCCTAGAAAATAGTCAGCGCATAGGTGAGAAGATAGGGGAGATACTAGGACAAAAAAAATTTCAGGATGTACTTCCATATTATCCAATTTGCCAATCTTGTGGACGACTATATGTTGCAGAAGCCCACAGTTATGACCCTTCTTCAAGACGAGTGGAGTATCGATGTGTTGGCGCAGAGGTAGGGCGACAAAAGATCGATGGGTGTGGTGATGAAGGAAAAGTGGATGTAACTATGGGGAACGGGAAATTGAGCTGGAAAGGAGAATTTTCAGCTCGATGGGCCGCATTAAATATTCGTTTTGAAGCATACGGAAAGGATATTGCTGATTCGGTGAAAGTAAATGATTGGATATCTGAAAATATACTTGAGTATATCACTCCCTATCATGTAACATATGAGTTATTCCTAGATAAGTCAGGCAAAAAAATATCTAAATCGTTAGGTAATGTTTTTACTCCCCAAGTTTGGTTGACATACGGAACTCCTCAATCTCTTCTGCTTCTTATGTTCAAACGGATAGCAGGTACTAGAAACCTTTCTGTTGAAGATATCCCAACATATATGGATGAATATGATTCACTTGAAGATCTATATTTTGGAAAAA
>Ga0187827_10004826_pt1 | contig 16258 bp, 22 predicted proteins | sample ETNtaG_39_FD_167969 | JGI IMG/M metagenome (GOLD analysis project Ga0187827, IMG submission 167969) | Marine microbial and viral communities from oxygen minimum zone, Eastern Pacific Ocean - ETNP2014_SV_150_PacBio MetaG (Illumina Assembly) | ecosystem: Environmental > Aquatic > Marine > Hypoxic...
ACTCACCTACTGGGGGACTGCCCAGCAGAAACCCTGGGTGCCGGTTTCACGTCACATGACCATATATGACGTGGGCCTGTATACGAATTCAACGGTGGCGGTTAATACCGATAGCGGCGAGCTGGACTGGTATTTTCAGCATGTGCCGGCCGAGGCGCTGGATCTGGATGAGGTGTTCGAACGGGTGCTGGTCAATCGAGGTGATGACAAGTACGTCTTCTCCATCGGCAAGTACGGCATCCTCTGGAAGAACGATCGCGTTACCGGCAAGTTCGAAGACTATGTTGAGACCGTTTTTCAAAATGCCTTCACCAATATCGATTCGGAAACCGGCGAAGTGACCTATCGTCAAGACATACAGAATGCTCAGCTGAATGAATGGACTTCGGCCTGCCCCTCCAGTACCGGTGGTAAGGACTGGCACTCCATGACCTACCACCCGCCATCCGGTCTCATTATTGCGCCGCTAAGTCAGACTTGTCTGGAGAATGCGGCTCGGGAAGTCGCCCTGGTGCAAGGTGGCGGAGGCTTGGCGGCCAGCCGCAAGTTCTTCGAGATGCCCGGCACCGACGGCAATCTCGGCAAGGTCGGCGCCTACAATGTAGACACCATGGAAGAAGTGTGGAGTTATCAACAACGCGCCTCTCTGCACACCGGCACGATATCCACAGCTGGTGATCTGGTATTCGTCGGCGACCTCGATCGACGCTTCAAGGCTCTGAATATCAATAACGGTGAAATTCTTTGGGAAACCCGGCTGGGTACATCGGTACAGGGTCATCCGGTTTCTTTTGCCATCGATGGCAAGCAGTACATCATGGTGAACAGCGCGCTGGGGGGCTCCAGCCCGCGCACAGTTCCAGGTGTCATCGCTACTGAAATTACCTATCCACGTTGGGGAAATGCAATTTACGTATTTAGCTTACCGGACTAGTGTGCGGCCAGTCGTCCCGACCAGAGGTTTAGGAAATGAAAATGACAAGATTAATAACATCAATATCATTAATCATCTTACTGACTGCCTGCGGTGGTGAATCCGACGGCGGAGACGGCGCGGGAGGTGCTGTCGCGAGTGGTGCTGCGCTGACAGCGAGTGTAGCACCCACCGAGAGCTTCGCCAGCCAGGCCAGTGCAGGAGCTCAGGCCTATGGCAGCAATTGTGCCGACTGCCATGGAGCCAACCTGGAAGGCAGTGCCCTCGGCCCGATTCTCAGCGGCGAGTCTTTCTTCGGGACATGGGGCTTGCAGTCACCAACGGATTTCTATAACTACATTCGTGCCAACATGCCTCCCGGGGAGAATGAAGGCATCAGCGATGCGGATTATTTCAATATTGTCGCGCATGTCATGCGCACCAATGGTGTTGCCGACACCAATCCGCTTCTGACGGCTGATGCCGATTACCCGCTGGCCACGAATATTCCCGGCGCAGCCGCGTTGATCGCTCAACAGAGTGGCGGCCAGTCCGAATCACCGACCGGCGTTATCCGCCCTGGAACCGTTGCTAACTTTACTCCCATTACCGATGCCATGCTGCGAGATCCTGATCCAGCTGACTGGCCGATGATTCGCCGCAGCTATGACGCCCACAGCTACAGCCCATTGGATCAAATCAACACAGCTAATGTTGGCGACTTACAGCTGGAGTGGGTATGGAGCATGCACGATGGAGATTCAGAACCCTCACCGCTGGTCTATGGTGGTGTTATCTATCTGATAAATACCAGCAACATCATCCAGGCACTGGATGGCAAAACAGGCGAATTGATCTGGGAGCATCATGCCGGACCAGCAGACAGCGAAGACATGCGTAACATCGCCATCTACAACGACAAGATTATTCATGCCACTACCGATGCTCGACTGATCGCACTCGATGCACGTACCGGCGAGCCGGTATGGGAGACTCAGATAGCGGACAACAGCCGTGGCTTCGAAAACTCCAGCGGCCCGATCATAGCCGACGGGAAGGTGATCCAGGGTCTGGCTGGCTGCTCGCGGTATATCGAGGATGACTGCTTTATCAGTGCCCACGACGCTAACACCGGGGAACTGGAGTGGAGATTCGTCACTGTGGCCGAGTCCAGCGAACCCGGCGGCAATACCTGGGGCGATATCGATGATCTGTTCCGTGCCGGTGGTGAAACCTGGATTACCGGCAGCTACGACCCGGAATTGAACCTCACCTATTGGGGAACCGCACAACAAAAACCCTGGATGCCGGCCTCACGCTCGCTGTCAATTTATGATGCCGGCCTGTTCACCAACTCCACCGTAGCAATCAACGTGGACAACGGTGAACTGGTTTGGTATTTCCAGCACGTGCCGGCCGAGGCATTGGATCTGGATGAGGTTTTCGAACGTGTGCTGATCGACCGTGGCGACGACAAGCTGGTGTTTTCGGTCGGCAAGCACGGCATACTGTGGAAACACGATCGCGTCAGCGGCGAGTTTATCTCTCATCTGGAGACCGTGTTTCAGAATGCCTTCACCAATATCGATGCGAATACCGGTGAGGTGACTTACCGCCAGGACATACAGAACGCCCAGATCGATCAATGGATCTCGGTGTGCCCTTCCACCGCCGGTGGTAAAGACTGGCATTCGATGACTTACCATGAACCCACTGCCAACCTGATTATGCCTTTGAGCCAGTCGTGCCTGGAAATCGCCGCGCGCGAAGTGCCCCTGGTACCAGGTGCCGGTGGAACTGCCGCTAATCGTCGCTGGTTCGAAATGCCGGGCTCCGATGGCAACATGGGTAAACTGGCGTCCTACAACGTGGACACCATGACGGAAAGCTGGAGTTTTGAACAGCGTGCCGCCTTTCTCACCGGGACTATATCGACGGCTGGCAATCTGGTGTTCGTGGGGGATCTCGACCGTCGCTTCCGTGCCTTCGATGCCCGCAATGGCGAGATTCTCTGGGAGACTCGCCTGGGAACTTCTGTCCAGGGTCACCCGGTCACGTTTGCCATTGAGGGCAAGCAGTACATCGCCGTGACAACGGCAATGGGTGCTCGCGGCGTCAGCCCCCGCACGGTGCCACGAGTAGTCGCTCCGAATATACGTCATCCCAGCAACGGCAATGCGCTCTACGTCTTCAGTCTTCCTGCCGGGCAATGAACGAGAGAACTATTGGAGTCGGTGAGGCAAATGGAGTCAGAGTGTTGCCAGCATGCTGAACTTGCTGGCGTGTGAGGATCGGGAGTTGTTGCCATAGCTCAAGTGTCAGAACTAGGGGGACACCTAAAAAAATAATAAGCTAACACGGAGTAGCAGTACTGCCTTTGTCATCGGTTTAGACTTTTCGTACTTTGCTTAGGGATGGTGCCTAGGGATGGTGCCTAGGGCGGGCACTGTAGCCGATCTCACTCAATAAGACCATCGACTTCTAGCAAATCAGCCATGGCGAACACGATTCTATTCAAGTGTTGATTTAGGTACTTCAGTAAGCATCCATTCAAACTAAATGTTGGGGAATCTCGGATCGTAAGGCGCCATACCCAGAGACTGGCGCCCACGCTTTCTTAATAAGTCAGCCGCTGCTGGTGTACATTCAGAAATTGTGAAACGTGCTCCTACTATAATTGCTTGCCGAACTACTTCATCGATTATTAGGCTATGAAGACCCCTTCGCGTCATGTCGGGCCTAACCACTGTGTGTTCTGGAATCCCGACTGCCCCTTCCAATCTTATTCCGGCATTTTTGTAATAATCCCCGTGATGTGTAGAGTAAATATCGGGATAGCTTGCAAAACGAGTAGAGGCAACTAATTCATCCTTTAATTCAATGACAATTTGAATGGCGGTCTGGTCCACATCTTCCAGGCATTTCTGCTCGGGAAAAAGCGAAGGGTCAATCATGTTATTGGCACTCCAGACCTCAAAACGGAATCGTGCAAGCTTATCCAACCACTCGTTTCCTTCCACGATGCTTATTTTGAAATCAAGACTCATCAATCCGGTTCCGGGGCTAATTCGGAGATAAAATTTTGAAATTTTCGGCCTTGTTGGGTATAAGAAGGATAAAAGCTATGCCTATTCAAGTCACGCCTTCTTTTCCGGGAAATGCGGGAGTAACTATTGAGCAACAAAGACCCCTACACCCAGACATTCACAGTGCGAGGCTCAAAATACGATGAAGCTATGAAACTCGTTCCTGATTCACGACGAGAAGAGTTCATGGCAGCGGTCGAAGAGCTATCCTCACTAGAAGGAGGACGTGTTCTGGATGTACCTGCCGGCGGAGGATAATTGCAAAAATACCTGCCGCCCCGTTTTGACTATCAACCCTTCGAACCGGTGAAGGCATTTAACAATACTACGACTTACAATCATGACTCGGGATTACTACCATTTCCCCAGTTGTCCTGTTCAGTTGATGCTATCTTAAGCGTGGCGGGCATACACCATTTTAGCAACAAAAAGCCCTTGTTTATTGAAATGGCTCGAGTTACCAAACCAGGGGGTAGACTTGTCCTGGCCGATGTACACTGTAAATCGCTGGTTGCGTCTTTCCTGGACGGTTATATAGATAGGAACAACAGCACAGGACATCACGGGTATTATTTGGGTGAAGACACATTGGAGGAACTCGAAAGCTGTGGCTGGAATGTTGCTTCGGCGCGCAGAAAGCACTATCACTGGAATTTCACTTCTTTAAAGCAAATGGCGCGGTTCTGTGAGTTACTGTTCGATATCAACCGTGCTGACACCAGTCAGATCAGGGTACAACTGGAAGATGAACTCGGGGTTGATATGGCGTCAGGTGGAGTAGGACTACGATGGGATTTGTACGTCATTTCGGCAAGCAAAAACTCCCAAGCATGAAATATTCAATTCCAATTGAGTTAAATGTTTGCACCGGATTGTTCAATGGTCCTGCGCGCCCAGTTCAGGAGAATCAGGGGTCTTTTCTAATAGAAATCAGCAAGTTTTGGCACACTTCACAGACAGTTGCATCCGTGCATAACGTTGCAACCAGTCCACGTAATCTCCTGCCAATTGATCACACGATCGTGGCCACGGTAGCTCCGCCCCTTTCAACGGTTGAGCCAACCGGTTGGCAGCCGTCGACACGAACACCCCATTCATCGACTGGCAAACCATTGGGGCTACCGATGTCTCCAGCGCCGGCCATAGACAGCCAGGCATCGGTGAAGCACTAACCGAGGGAGGGATCTTTCTTACGGTAGTCCATGTGCCCGTAAATCTTCTGACCATCAATTTCTCCAACATCATTAAAAGCGATTGAAGAGGCATTGAGCAGCATACGGTCATACATGGAGTTGATATTATGCGAGTGGATTTTGTGGGGATATCTCAGACTCTGACCCCATTTATCCATTTATCCAATTTTCTACAAGCACGGGGGAAGTCATGGCGAAGCACTATGAAAAACTGTCCGATGATCTCATCGCCTTTATCGAACAGCAGAAAATCTATTTCGTCGGTACAGCTGCCAATGATGGCACCATCAACATCTCGCCCAAGGGATTCGATTCACTGCGCGTATTGAATCCAAATCGCATCGTGTGGTTAAACATCACCGGCAGCGGTAATGAAACCGCAACACATTTGCAACAGAATGACCGCATGACTATCATGTTCTGTGCCTTCGATGGCACGCCGAAGATTCTGAGATTGTATGGCAAGGCGCAGGCAGTGCATCCACGTGATCCGCAATGGGACGAACTGTCGGCACTGTTTGATCCTCACCCCACCGCGCGGCAATACGTAGATTTCGCCATCAAAATGGCACAGACATCCTGTGGCTTCGGTGTACCTTTTTATGATTACAAGGAACAGCGAGACAACATGGACAAATGGATCGCAGCCAAAACTGAAAGCGGTGTGGGAATTGAAAACTACTGGCGTGAAAGAAATTCGGCGAGCCTGGACGGACTGCCAACAAATATATTGGAGGAGGAATAGCATCATGGGCGATGACAACAATGATGTAAGTCAGGAAGTCTCCGTCGAGGATAAACCCTCCAACATCGGGCACATCGAGTGGATGGATCTTACAGTGGTCGATGCCTCAAGGGTCAGGGATTTCTATTGTTCTGTAGTCGGCTGGGATAACAGTGAAGTCGACATGGATACTTACAGTGACTTTAATATCAACTTGCCCGGCAGCTTCGACACGGTGGCAGGTGTGTGTCATGCCCGCGGCAGTAATGCGAATCTACCCAGCCAATGGTTGATCTATGTACGAGTCGCAGATGTCAAAGACAGCGCTGAAAAATGCCAGAAACTGGGTGGCAAGGTGTTGGACGGACCACGGCGCATGGCGGGCAGCAATTTCTGTGTCATCGAAGATCCAGCCGGCGCCGTAATGGCACTCATGTCAGACTGAGCCAATGACTATACTAATAGGTAGCTGCCATTGCGGCGCTGTAGAGTTTGAGGTGGATGCCCCCGAGGGCCTGCATGGGCTGAGGCGCTGCAACTGTTCCTTGTGTCGCAAGAAAGCTGCGACGATGGCCACCGCTCGGTTGACGGAACTGACAATCACCAGGGGTGAAGATCAGTTGAGCCTTTACCAATGGAACACTAAGATCGCCAAGCATTACTTTTGTTCCGCATGCGGTATCTACACACATCACCAACGTCGCAAGGCTTCTGATGAGTATGGATTCAATGTCGCCTGTATTGAGGACATCGATCTCACCACACTGGGCGACATCCCGATGACGGACGGGCTGGATCTTTCGGTTGTAGGAGAGGACTAGTGAATGAGGGTCGTCGGTAATCACTACCAAATGAGAGTCGTCGGTGATCACTACCACATGTATTCATAGGACTCCGTTTCCCAAAATAGAGAGGTGTTGCTGCCAATGAATTTTGGCGAAATTTTGTTGAATCAATACCGGTCGCGCCCACTCTGGATGAATGGCCTGCTATTTTATTGTGCCTACATGACATTCATCTATGTGCCTTGGGATATATTCCTCAAGCCCCTCGCGGAAGACCAGGAAGTCTGGTTCGGTATCATGTTCACCGGCTGGGCTGCCAAGGGCGGAGCAGTCTTGCACTGGCTGGTTTATGGCGCCGGTACCTATGGTTTCATAAAGATGAAATCCTGGATGCATCCCTGGGTGGAAGCCTATGTACTGCAGATCGCCTTCAGTATGTTCATCTGGAGCTATTTGAATTCGGAAGACAGCATTTCAGGTATAGTCGGGGGGTTGGTGTCTGCAGCACTGTTTTTTGGACTCGCTGCCCTATTGTGGCGAGCAAGACTGCGCTTCACCGACTGATATGTTTAAGTCTCTTGCTGCTTGCATCGGCCTTTTTGTTACTCTTCCAGGCTTGAGTTGTGCCTTGTATGCACAGGAGCAGCCGCCCTATATTTATGTGCTCGGTGTCGCCCAGGACGCCGGATATCCCCAAGCAGGCTGTTACGACCCACATTGCCTACCCGGATGGGAAGATCTGTCGCTGAGGCGTGGTGCAACTTCAATTGCCGTCATCGATTCAACCGCCGGTCAAAAATTCCTCTTTGAAGCGACACCCAACCTGTCTGAACAGCTTTTCACACTACAAACCATTGCTCCAGATTCAAGCTTCGAGCTGACAGGTGTATTCCTGACTCACGCACACATTGGTCACTATGCCGGTCTGATGTTCTTCGGCCACGAAGCGATGAACGCGTCTTCAATCCCAGTCTACGCTATGCCACGCATGCAACAATTCCTTGCAAACAACGGCCCCTGGAGCCAACTGCTCAGCCTGGAGAACATCAAATTATTTCAATTGCAGGATAGATCCACACAACAATTTGAGAATGTCGACGTGACTCCATTCCTGGTTCCCCATCGTGACGAATATTCCGAAACGGTGGGCTATCGTATCGAGGGACCAAACAAGACAGCAGTTTTTATCCCCGACATCAACAAATGGTCAGCCTGGAACACTGACATTGCCGAGCTCATCGAAAGCGTAGACTACGCACTACTGGATGCAACTTTCTACGCAGATGGCGAACTGGGTAATCGCGATATGTCGCAGATACCCCACCCTTTCGTGGTTGAAAGCATGGAACTGTTCGCAGACCTTTCATCAGAAAACAAAAATAAAGTGTGGTTCATCCACTTCAATCACAGCAATCCCTTGTTGAACGAGAACAGCGATGAATCTGCAATCGTCAGCTCCCGGGGATTCAATATTGCACACGAAGCAGTGAAGCTTCCCCTTTAATAGGGGTATAGCATTGCATTCAGTTGGTAGGGTTGATGCCTGATGGACTATTAGCCCAATTAAGACAGCAAGATTATGTTGTAAGTGGCCAATAGTTTGGGTTGTCGGGAAAAAGGTGCCGGATTCTCTACTACTCATTGGAAGCAAATCTCTGATTGGGGTTGTTTGAATATGAAACTCATCTATAAACACGACAATATCGCAATATTGCAATATTGCATTCAGCCAAGAATGTGCTGGCGCTCAATGACATTGAAACCTTTGTTAAAGACGAACATGGAAGTACCATGAGTGCGAGATTCGGCATCTCCAATATGTTTCATGAGCTTTGGTTAACACACGATCAGGACTTTGAAAAAGCATCCACCATTATTGAAAATGAAATTGAAAACCCTGAGCCCAAAGCCTCATGGGTTTGCGTTGAGTGCAACGAAGAGAATGATGGCAGCTTCGACGCCTGCTGGAACTGTCAGAATGTTCATGCCAGCAAGTAACAAATAAAGGGATCGGTCAAAAAAAGGGGTCGGAGGGAATATAACTGCCACCAGACTGACTCACTAGGGAAGCTGTTCACTGGTGGCATATTCTCCGAGGGGAGCAACTAGTTGAATTTTGTAATTATGCTATTTGGAGCCGTCCTGGTAATAATTGCGATAATTCTACTTATAAAACCTGAAATCGGCTTTGATTTCGCGCGCAAACATTTTCTGTCCAAGGGCTTTCAATATGGAGGTAGCGTGTTTAGTGTAGCGCTGGCGGCACCGTTCTATTTTGCTTCTGCAACGTCAAATTTTCCTGCGCTGCTTGAGATCTTCGCGTTATTTTCCCTAGCTGGCGGAGTAATCTGCATTGTGCTTCCTCCGGAAGATTTCAGAAGCATCATATCCTGGGAGCTTAGAGTTTTTGTTCCTTATGGACGCGTTCTGGGTATCTGGTATGGGCTAATTGGTGGTTTTCTTATCTACGCCGTGAGTTAGACGGGTGAATCTTCAAGGACACATACAATTTCAGCCGATTGATTTACCTCACGAAATTGGCATCTTTACGGCTCCTGAAAATAGACTAGCTTTACAAACAAGCCAGACAGGAATACCTTTTCACCGGTAGAAAATACCCTGTGGACTTGTACGTATTCCCACAGAACTTAGGAGACTCATCATGTTCAAAATAAACCAGAAGACGGTTTTTACAGCCTTGCTAGGTTTATCATTTTCCCTCATTTCCAGTTCCGGACTGGCCCAATCCTCTGACAGGCCCGATTTGTCGGGGATTTGGACCAACGCCTCGCGGACTTCCCTGACCCGGCCGAGAGGTGTCGAGACTCTCGTTGTTTCCGGTGAACAGGCCACACAGATCGTGCAACGCATGGGGATCGCCGGAATATCCGCTGATAATGTGGCAGAGGGCCCGACTATCGACCCAGAAACCGGCGCTCCCCCGGCTGGAGGTCAGGATTTTGGTCTACGCGGTTACAACCTGTTCTGGACTGACCCGGGTTCTTCACTGGCCCTGGTGAAGGGCGAATTTCGGACATCTTATATTGTGAATCCAGAAAATGGTCAGATCCCTAGGCTAGCCAATCCTAGCTATGACTTGCAGCGTCCCCAATACGGTGCTCGTTACTTAACCGGCGTTGCCGACGCCTCTGGTCCTGAAGCCGTTCCCATCGCGGAGCGCTGCCTGATTGGTTTCGGCAATACGGCAGGTCCGGGCATGATGGGCACGCTGTATAACAGCTCCTATCAGTTCGTTCAGACCGACGACTACGTGATGATTAATGTAGAGATGGTGCATGACTCCCGGATTGTTCCCATCTTTGCTTCTCCAGAAGAGGCGCGTGCCAATCGCCGACCGGCTGTCTTGAACCAGTGGCTGGGCGACTCAGTTGGTTGGTACGAAGACGGCACGCTTGTCATCGAAACCGCCAATATCAATCCTCTGCAGATGGGAGAGAGTTCGGTGCCAATCTCTCCCGAAGGCAGGATCACGGAACGCTTCAGCCGCTACGCTGACAATGAGATTCTTTACCGCTTCACTGTGGATGATTCCAATCTCTACCGTCAGCCATGGACAGCAGAACTGAGCTACTATCCGCTGGAAGGTCAAATCTATGAATACGCCTGCCACGAAGGAAATTACGCATTGCCAGGAATTCTAGCTGGTGCCCGACGCCAGGAAGCCGAAGAGGCGGCGGCCAGAAGATAGATTTATCGGCCGGCGATTCAAAAAGTAAGCAAGGGTAACCTACGCGAGTCATCTTGCCGGGTTTCCTTGCTTTTCTTTTTGGGCGTTGCGATTTCCAATTGCCATCCCACCAATTTCTAAGTCGACGTACAAATCCTCGAAGGGACAACGCTGAGCAAAGTGCCGACTCACAATGTCTAAACTTTCTATTCAAAAAATGACTATACGCTTCGCTCAGCCCGAAGATGCCGAACAGATAAAGTCTGTGATACTGTGCGCTGGCGAAACAGGTCGAGAAGATTTTGACGAAACAGGATGGACTCGATTTATAGCCCTCACCCAAATAGAACCCATTAGGGATCGAATCCAGAATAGCGAGTACCTGACGCTCTGCTATTTTAATGAGAAAGTTATAGTGGGACTTATCGCAATTCATAAGCTACAAACGATCGATCAGCTTTTTGTCATTCCGGAAAAAAGACGACAAGGTATCGCACTCGAACTTTGGAATACCGCCAAAGCAATTTGCATTGAGCGTGGTAACAAAGCACCGTCCCGGGTTAAATCGTCCACGCAGGCAGTGCCCGTGTACGAAAGTTTTGGATTTCGAGTGACTGGTCCAAAAGAAACGCAGGATGGAGTTTCATTCACTTCGATGGAAATGGAACTCTAATACAGCAGGCCATCAACCAGGCTTTCTTGCCAGGAACGCATAGCCATATACGCCGAATTGCCTGGCATTGGTCTCTCCCGAGGCACCACCGAAGGTATCCACTGGCGGTCCAATCTGCACATCCTCAAACCCGGAGTCGAGAAGCATCTTTTCCCAGCCTGCACACGGCAGGCCGCCGGCAATTCAGCTGGTCCAGAGATCGATGTTGTTGATCGCCGATTGTGGCACGGGTTCACTGTTGGCGATATCGGCGAACTGAAGATGCCCGCCCGGTTTTAGTACCCTGAAAATCTCAGCGAATGCTCGTTGCTTGTCACTGCAGAGGTTGATAACCCCGTTGCTGATGACGACGTCTGCCCAAGCATCTTGCAGCGGCAACTCTTCCAGTAAGCCTTCCCGTATGTCGATATTGTCAGCACCTAACGCTACTGCCGTGGCGCGTGACTTGGTCAACATTTCCTCTGTCATGTCCACGCCGACAACCTGACCCTGATCTCCGACGAGTGTAGCGGCAACAAAACAATCGAACCCGGAACCAGATCCGGCATCGACAATTTTTTCACCCTGTTGCAACGCTCTAAGTGAGAAGGGATTACCCACACCGGCGAACGATTCCACTGCCGCATCAGAAAGACTGTCGGTTATCGCCGAATCGTAACCCAGTCGTGCTGCTAAGGGTCTGCCGGTATGAAAATGGTATTCGGCATCTGGTGCGACTGCCACAGCCCTGTACTTTTCTTTGACCTGCGCCCTGAGCTCATCGGAATTTACCTGACTCTCTTCTTGCACGGCTTTCTCCTTTCACAATCTTGTAAGGCATGGGGGGAATTCGTTGTACCTTGACGCATAAAGGTTTCGGGATCAATGCAATATTTGCCCCATCCGTTCCAACTCGGTTAACAGACAGCGCGGAAGAGTTAGCCTGCCTGCGAGCGATAAGACATGCAAGTGAAGTAGATAGGGTCTATTTGGTAACGATCTGGCTTCTACTACGTTTTTCATTTATCAAGTTGGCCAGGATTATTACAATACAGAATACTCCCAGACCCAGCAGCGTAGGTGTTCTGCCGATTTGAGAAGCTTGCCCATCGCGAACACCGCAAGAATCTCAGCGAGTGCCGCCAGACGCTTTAGAAACATGAAATCTCTCCTCCGATATACTTTTACTCCCAGACGTATTAGTTTAGGAATTGGTTACTTCGCTGTTGTTCTGAACAGAAGTGACTCGTCCTGTAGCGATTCTATTACACTGTTGGAGGTTTGAATGAATAAACAAAATTTGTCCCGGCGTCAATTTCTCGGTAGCAGTTCAGCCGCAGGATTGGCGATTGCATCCGGTCTTGGGGTCACACAATCTGCTAACGCCCATGTGGTAGAAATAAATGCCATCAGCCCCACTCAAGAACAACTGCAGGAATTCCTGGCCCTGCCGGAGCAGCCGGTAGTCATGGTGAATCTGCTCAAGTTCAAGGCAGACGGTGGCGCTGCCGAGTATGCGAAGTATTCCGCCGGTGTTGGCCCATTGCTGGAAAAAGTCGGCGCGCGAATCATCTTCTCCAGCACCACTGCCATGTGCTTTCTCGGCAATGGGGATTGGGACGCTATCGCTCTGGTGGAATACCCGCGCCCCGCGGCATTGCTGCAGATGTCTTCTTCGCCGGAATATCAGGCTATCGCGGGTTTTCGGCAAGACGGACTGGCAGGTCAGATCAATTACGCTGTCTGGCAAAACGCCTGAATACGGAGCCGCAATGATCGATAGAATCGCAGCAGGTCAGACGGACCTGGTGCCCGAGTTCCTCGCCTCGGGCACCCCGGCGAACTGATTACCAATCGAATCGCAAACCCTCACCACTCATTCAGATTATTCAGCTTCTGTTCATACTGCCTGTGTATCATCACAATGGAGTCAATTTGCAAGTTGTTCAGAGACTAATAGATTAGAAGTAGGTGGTGTTATGAAAAAACTGATATTGAGTTTATCTGTAATTGCGGTGCTGGTTATCAGTCAATCGGCATCTGCCGATAGTCGTTACGGCAGACGTGGCTACAGTGGCTATTATGGCGACTATGGAAACTATTACCCCTCCCGATACAACTCCTACAATTATGGCTATCGTCGCAGTGGCAGCTATTTCGATTTCGGCTATGGAGGCTACTACCCGCGGTATCGACGCCGGCACTACGATTCCGGTGCCTTCGTAGGTGGCTTGGTACTGGGTTCACTGCTGAGCTATCCACGTTATTCCAGGCGCTATGACAGAGTGACTTACACGCGCCCGGTCACACGTACACGGGAAGTGGTTTACGTGAAGAATCGTACCTCCGGCAGTAGTACTCCTGTAGCTTCCGGTCGACGCCTGTTACACGACCTGGAAGGTAACTGTTTCGAGCGCAACGTGGATAAAGATGGCAATGAAATCCGCATCCAGCTCGAAGCCTCGGAGTGCAGTTTCTAGACTTTCTCAATCCAAGACTCGCCACAAGATGCCCCGCCAGTGCCCGGTGGACTAATTTCGGTCCTGCCTATTACATTGCGTCACTTTTTGTAATAACTTGTCCCTACAACAAGCGGGGAGCTGAGCTGGTAAATCGACACAGCTCAAATGGTGAGTACCTACCGGGTTCTCCATTTATTACATAAGCAGAATCTCAATGCGTGAAAGCCCTCACTCATGTTTTAACCATCGACTAGATGTGTAGATCGAGTAAATGAAAACAATAAAAGGTCCGGCAATCTTTCTGGCACAGTTTGCTGCTGACGAATGCCCTTTCAATTCACTGGATGAGATTGGCGCCTGGGCTGCGAAGCTTGGCTTCAAGGGCGTACAAATACCCAGCTGGGACGAACGTCTCATCGATCTGAAAAAGGCAGCAGAAAGCCAGGACTATTGCGACGAAGTCAAAGGAGTACTGGCGCAGCATGGCATCGAGATAACCGAGCTCTCCACCCATCTGCAGGGCCAGTTGGTGGCAGTGCACCCAGCCTACGACGAGATGTTTGATGGCTTCGCTGCAGCGGAAGTCCGCGGTAATCCTAAGGCACGCACCGAGTGGGCGAAGCAACAGATGCTGAATGCTGCCAAGGCATCACAACAGTTGGGATTAACAACTCACGCCAGTTTTTCCGGTGCTCTGGCCTGGCCCTATTTCTATCCCTGGCCACAGCGTCCGCCGGGCCTCGTGGAAACCGCCTTCGATGAACTGGCCAGGCGCTGGCTACCTATTCTCGATGCCTTCGATGCAAACGGCGTGGATATCGGCTTCGAGATTCATCCCGGCGAAGACCTGCACGATGGAATCAGCTTTGAGATGTTTCTCGAGCGCGTTAACAATCATAGGCGTTGCAATATCCTGTTTGACCCCAGCCACTTCGTGCTGCAACAACTGGATTACCTCGGCTTCATGGACGAGTACCGGGATCGCATCAAACTGGTCCACATTAAAGACGCCGAGTTTAATCCCACCGCCAAGCAAGGCGTGTACGGCGGGTATCAATCCTGGGTGGATCGCGCCGGTCGCTTTCGTTCGCTGGGCGACGGTCAGGTAGACTTCAAGGGCATTTTTTCGAAGCTCGCCAGTCACGATTTCGAAGGCTGGGCGGTACTCGAATGGGAATGCTGCCTGAAGCATCAAGAAGATGGAGCAAGCCAAGGCGCAGCATTCATCAACGAACACATTATCCGGGTGGCAGACAAGGCATTCGATGATTTTGCCGATGGCGGTACCGACCAAGCCGCAAATAGACGCATCCTGGGGATTGAATGAGCAGCGCCAAGATTCGACTGGGAATGGTTGGCGGTGGTCAGGGCGCCTTCATCGGCGAAGTCCATCGTATCGCGGCTCGCCTGGATAATCGCTTCGAACTGGTTGCCGGTGCACTGAGCAGCGACCCGCAGCGCGCCACGGACTCAGCGGCGGAATTGGGTATCGATCCCAAACGCAGCTATGCCAGTTTCGAGGAGATGGCATCGAGGGAGGGCAAATTAAAGAGCGGTATTGAAGCCGTCGCCATCGTCACTCCCAACCACCTGCACTGCGCAGCGGCGAAAGCCTTTCTCAAGGCCGGCATTCATGTCATCTGTGACAAACCACTGACCGCGAACCTGGACGATGCCGAAGCGCTGGCAACACTCGCCACTGAGAGCGGTCTGGTGTTTACCGTCACTTATAACTACAGCGGCTATCCCATGGTGCGCCAGGCACGTCAGATGGTAGCGGCGGGCAAGCTGGGCAATATCCGTATTATCCAGATCGAGTATGCCCAAGACTGGCTGGCAACTAACATCGAGGCCAGTGGCCAGAAGCAGGCCACCTGGCGTACAGATCCCGACCAGGCCGGTGCTGGCGGCTCCATCGGCGATATCGGTACCCATGCATTCCACCTGGCCGAGTTCGTCAGCGGCTTGAAAGCCAAGTCGCTGCTCGCCGATCTGGATGCCTTTGTTGTGGGTCGTAGTCTGGATGACAATGCCAACATCCTGCTGCATTACAGCAATGGCGCCAAAGGCATGTTGTGGTGCAGCCAGGTCGCCAGCGGCAAGGAAAATGGGCTGCAACTCAGATTCTACGGCAGCAGAGGGGGATTGCAGTGGTCACAGGAAGATCCTAACTACCTGCAATACACTCCCCTGGGCGAAGCGCGCCAGACGCTTACCCGGGGTGGATCGAGCGTAGGTGAATCGGCCGCGGCGGCCACCCGCATACCGGCAGGTCATCCGGAAGGATTCCTGGAAGGCTTCGCCAATCTCTACCGGGAGACTGCCGACCTGATCGAGGCACACCGTCAGGGAGATAGTACCGAATCACTGGTACCGACAGTGTCCGATGGACTGCGCGGCATGCGCTTTATAGAGAAGGCCGTGGCTTCCAATCAGGCGGGATCGATCTGGCAGAGCCTGGAAAAATAATCCGATTAAGATACACTGGACTTCCAGTTCTTACCGTCGAAGGAGAAGAACAACGATGCGCAAACAATTTCAATCTCCCCGCCAATCCCGTCGGGATTTTCTCAAGCAAGCTGCCGTGGTCAGTGCCATCGCCGCCAGCCCGCTGGGTCTGGCTTCCGCCCAGGGCCGTCGTGTCGAGAATATCGGCCTGCAACTCTATTCACTCAGAGCCGAGATGGCAGAGGACTTCGAAGGCACCCTCGAACAACTGGCGGAGCTGGGATTCAAGGAAATCGAATTTGCCGGT
>Ga0187827_10004827_pt1 | contig 16253 bp, 15 predicted proteins | sample ETNtaG_39_FD_167969 | JGI IMG/M metagenome (GOLD analysis project Ga0187827, IMG submission 167969) | Marine microbial and viral communities from oxygen minimum zone, Eastern Pacific Ocean - ETNP2014_SV_150_PacBio MetaG (Illumina Assembly) | ecosystem: Environmental > Aquatic > Marine > Hypoxic...
CATTGCCGGGACTGCTACCTTGTCTTCAACGGGGGCAGAGCATTGATTGCATAATGCTGCAAAACTAAAAAGGGCTATGACAGCCAAGACAGCTAAGATTATATATAATTTATTTTTCTTCATAATAATCTTTCTGTTAATTTTTAGAACCTAATGAATATATCCATTTTAAAAGGATTTTTAGAATATTTAAAGTATTATAAGGATGGAATTATTGGAACCACCAAAATTGCCACTATATTCGAGGTTTTAAGGGATAAAAACATAGATAAGCCAACGATGGTAGTGCATAGAGGCACGACCTAGAATACAAAAAGTGAAGATATAATAATAAGATAAACACCCAATAGAAACCAGACTACCACTTCTTGCATCATTAAATAAATCTTTAAACATAAAATACTCTTTTATAAAATTGTTGATTTATTTTAAATCCATTTTATTTATAATGTATTTAAATGCTGTGTGCTGTATTTAGGCAGCATGTATCATTAAGAAATTAAGGATAAACCTAAATCATGTAGAATCGGACCTGTTATTGAAGAAAAAAGATTTCTGGGAGTAATGATAAGATGAAAGAACTAAAGACTGACTTACTTATTATAGGAGCAGGACCCGGTGGGCTGGGTGCGGCACTATATGCCAAAAGATCTGGGCTAGAATTTATCATAGTAGAGAAGAATATGGCTGGTGGGCAGATTATATATACTGATCTTATAGAAAACTATCCCGGCTTTATGGACAATCCATCAGGTTTTGACCTGGCCCAAAAACTGGTGGAGCACTGTAAGAAATTCGAAATAGAAATAATGGAATATATCTCTGTAGAAAAAATAGAGGAAGTAAACCATAAAAAAGGAAATAAGGTATATAAATTCAAATGTAACTGTGGCGATATTGAGATCCATAGTAGAGCCCTCATAATAGCTACAGGAGCTACACCTAACAGATTAAATGTTAAAGGTGAAGCAGGTCTTGTAGGAAAAGGTATATCTTTTTGTGCTACCTGTGACGGAGCACTTTATCGCGGTAAAGAAGTAGCTGTAGTCGGTGGAGGAGATACCGCTATTCAGGAAGCCCTGTTTCTCAGTAATCTTGTTAATAAAATCTATATAATACATAGAAGAGATGAGTTAAGAGCTTGTGATATGCTTCAGGGCAGGGCCAAGGATAATACGAAGATAGAATTTATGTGGTCCACTGTTGTGGAAGAATTTATAGGTGACAAAAAACTGGAAGCATTAATGGCAAGAAACAAGAATGATGGCACTGTCCGACGGCTTAATGTTGCAGCAGTCTTTGAATATGTGGGATGGCAACCAAATTCAGCTATTGTCAAACAGCTTGTCGAGCTGGATGAAACAGGCTTTATCAAAACAGATAATACTATGAAAACCTCAAAAGACGGTATCTTTGCTATTGGTGATGTCAGGAATACTCCGTTCCGCCAGGTAATAACATCGGTTGCTGACGGAGCTGTAGCTTCAATGTATGTAGACAAGTGTTTTCTGGAATAAAGACATAGTATATAAATGGAGATAATAAGGAAAAACTCTTCCGGGACAGAAGTGACTGACCTGCAGAGACGGCTTAAACTTCTTAATTATGACCTTGGAGTGACCGGAGTGGACGGAAAATATGGAGACCGGACTGTAAATGCAGTAAAAAAGTTCCAACAGAACAGGGGATTAAGGGTAAGCGGAATAATAGACTGGGAAACATGGCAGGAACTGGTAGATGCAGGTTATAAGATAGGTGACAGGCTCCTATATCTGAAAAATCCACCTTTCAGTGGAGACGATGTGAAGATCCTGCAGTTGTGGTTAAAAACACTTGGCTTTTATCCGTATAATGAAAATGGTATCTTCTGTCAGAAGACTCATAAAGCACTTCTTGAATTTCAGGAGAATATGAATATCCAGGATGACGGTATAATAGGCAAACAGACTCTTAAGCATCTTGAAGGGCTACAGAGGATAATAACTGAAAAAAAGACATCAAATTTTCCTTATGTCAAACCGGGCAATGGGACAGAAAAACAAACAACATATACAGTGATATTTGATTATGAAGTCCCGGAAGGAAAGAAAAAAGACCAGAGGTCGGTTGATGCTGAAAATGCTCTTATATGTAGAAATATCATAAAATCCTGCAGAAAGGACCTTCGGGGATCTGGTTTTTCAGTTATATTGTCCTTTAAAGAGGATAGCGATCGGAGTATGTCGGTTTTCGATAGGATTTCCAATGCTAATGCCAGCAGGGGAGAATACCTTGTAAGTATTAATCTCAGCTATTCTGAAGACAGCAGTGCCCACGGTTGCAGTTGCTACTATTTCAAGGGCCTGAAGTCCTTTTCTAATGAAGGTTTCCGTCTGGCAAATATCATACAAGATCGCCTAGTGAAAGGACTGGGCCTCCAGGACTGCAGGACCCACGGTGCTAATTATGCCATATTGAAAAATACGGAGATGATATCTGTTTTAGTAGAACCGGCATTTATTTCCAATAAAAAACAGAAAAAAGAATTCCTTGATAAAAAATACCAGGAAAAGATAGGTAAAGAAATATCTGAAGCTATAAAAGCATTCCTGGTGGACCAGTAAGGCAGGGTCGATGTATTTTATCTATGATGATTTTTACCAGAAGCATGAAAACGGGATATCCCATCCTGAGAATCCGGAGAGGCTGGTATATATAAAAAAAGCAATTGGCAGCCTGGCAGAAAAAGGCATTATTAAATATTCAGCACCCTACCGGGCAAAGGATAGCCAGATAGAAATGGTACATGATCCCAGATATATAAAGAATGTAAAAAATCTGTCAGCACAGGGAGGTTTATCCTTTTTGGATATGGACACAGGGGTAAATGAATATACCTACGAATGTTCACTTCTGGCTGCTGGTGGCTGTTTTAAAGGTATGGACCTCATACTGGGGAACAATCCGGAGTACAAGAAGTTTTTTTTAGTCTGCAGGCCTCCAGGACATCATGCATTTCCAGCTAGGGGTAGCGGTTTTTGTATATTTAATAATGTATCACTGGGTGCAAGGTATGCTCGTAATAAATATGGAATAAAAAAGGCAGCCATAGTTGATTTTGATGCCCATCACGGTAATGGGACCCAGGATATTTTTTATGAAGATGATAGTATGTTTTATATATCATTCCATCAGTATCCCCATTATCCTGGAACAGGCGATGTAAAAGAGACAGGATATGGGAAGGGTAAGGGTTGTAATATGAATTTCCCTTTTGTATCTGGGACAAAGGAACCTGATTACCTGGTTGCAATGGTAGACATAATTATGCCGGTGTTGGAAGATTACGGGCCTGAGCTTATTATTGTCAGTGCAGGGTATGACTCCCATTTTTCTGACTGTATGTCATCGCTAGGATTGGTGGAGGAATCATACAAGAAGATAATGACTGCTCTTTCCTTTTTTGCAGGGAAATACTGTGATAAAAAGATGGCTATCGTGCTGGAAGGAGGTTACGATCACCAGTCAACTGCTGATAGTGTTGTGTCTACTATTCTGGGAAGCAACGAGGAAGATGTAGGCAGTATAAAAAATATCAATGATCTGAAGGGTCTGCTTGGGATTGATGAAGACTACAGAGAAAACAGGGTAAAAAATAATGTGGTCATCGACCAAGTGGAAAAGGTCTTTAGTCCACATAAGTGATATGAGAAAAAATATCTTTAAAAAAATATACATTTTTATTTTATTGATGGCGATTTTGACTGTATCCTTTATATTTTCATCATGCAGGAATTATGACGGAAAATTTGATATAACCTATTTTTTCAAGACTGAACCGGAAAAAGCAGTAGTAGACTTTCTTGAATCACTAGATAATAAAGATTCTGAATATATTTATTCCAACCTATTACTGACAGCTGACAGGAACAGTATTAGCCGGAAAAAATACACTGAGGAGCTATCCGAAATACTGGAAGATGTGGTTTCGGTGGTAATAAATAAGACTGTCTATTTGGGTTATGAAAATGAAATGAGTAAAGTTGTAGCAGAATTTGATATTACATATTACAATGGTGAAATAAGAGAGTATAAAAAGTATTTTTATCTACAGGAAGAAAACGGCATGTGGAAAATAATAATTAAGAAAACCTTCATATGATAAATTAGATAAAAATGCTGTTATTATTAATAATTACTCTTATTTGGTGGTCTTATGCAGCAGACTGTCTGCCTAGAATATGTAATCTGTTCTCAAATAGTACCGTCTGGTTTTTGGGGATATAAAGGTCGCTGCTGATACAGGTTAGTCAGAAAAAGAAGGTTTAGATATAGATTTAAAACTGAGTGACCTAAAAGAAGGACTTGTCCACGTTCTATTCATCTTTTCTCATTTCTCAGCAGTAAATAATTAAGAAATAATGGTTAATTTTAATTTTGATCTTGTTGATTTTGACGGTTATTTCTTTATCGACGAGATAATGCCCACTGGAAATATATTTGTCAAGAGCAGCGGTAGAAACCAATAAATTTTAAGCTTTAAAAATCAATCCTTCCTATATATAATGTATTTACCTCAAAGTCCTGTTGCGGGTATAACTATTATAGATAAAATGGCTTAGGAGGCTATAAAAATGGTAAAAAATAGCAAAGATAAAGATAAAGGTAATGGTCATGACAGTAAAATGGTACCCGACCTTGGAAAGATAAAGAAAGAGATGATGTCAAAGAAGAGAATAGTAAAAAAAGATATAGCGGAAGAAATTGAAGCCAAAGAGTTGGTAAGCGAGGCCGAGGAATTGAGAGTTGAACGTGAGGAATGGAAAAAGGTCGAAGATGATCTTAACGACAGAATAAAAAGACTCCAGGCTGATTATGATAATTTCAGAAAAAGGGCCGCTAAACAAAATCTTGAGTACATGAAAAGAGCCAATAAAGACCTTATATCAAAGATTCTCCCCATCATAGATAATTTGGAGATGGCGCTGGGAGCAGCTAAGGGTATGGGAGAAAAAGAGGAAAGCCTCTATAAGGGAGTAAAAATGATATATAATAATCTTCTGGAACTGTTAAAAAAAGAAAATGTCATTGTGATAGAACCGGAAGGCAAAGAGTTTGACCCCAAACTATGTCATGCTGCAGTGACTGAAGCTGTCGTTGATATCGAAGAAGACACGGTTCTGGAGATATTAAGAAAAGGATATATGATAGATGATTTTGTGATCAGGCCGGCAGTGGTCAAAGTATGTAAAAAGAACTAAGAGGAAATCTTGGGTAAAAAAATAGGAATAGGATGTATTCTTGCTTTTGTGGTGGTTATAACTATAGTTGGACTTGGAGCTGCAGCATATATTATTTCATCCAGAAATAATATGGTGGCCAAAGAAGTAGCCATTCAGGAGGCATGGGCACAGGTACAAAATGTCTACCAGAGAAGGCTGGATCTAGTGCCGAATCTTTCCGAAAGTACAAAAGCCTATATGCAACTGGAAAAAGATATTTTTGAGGCGATAGCAGAAGCTAGGAAAGGTATTGATAGCGCTGAGACTCCGGCTGAACTGGAAAACTCCAGCAAGGAAGTAGGGTCTTTTATAGACGATTTTAAGGTGATAGTGGAGGATACTCCAGAGTTAAAAGCAAGCGAGACCATAAGGGAGCTTATGACACAGCTGGAAGGAACAGAGAACAGGATTGCTGTGGAAAGATCGAGGTTTAATGAAGTTGTGGGGGACTATAATATATATATAAAGCTGTTTCCCAGGAACCTTCTGGCTACCCGTTTTGGATTTGAAGAAAAAGAATTTTTCGAAACTTTACCGGGAGCTGATGTAGTACCAGAAGTAGACCTTGAACTGGAATAAAATATGCCGGAACATTCTAAAGCAAAAGTCATAAAGATCTCTATCTTTATAGGCACTGTTTTTTGTTGCGTTCTGCTTTTTTTTAGTCCAATTTATGGGGTGGAAATCGATTACCCTAACTATACAGGTTATGTCAATGACTTTGCCGGTATCCTTGATAATGCTTATAAATCCGACCTTGAAGCACTTATTGCAAGTATAGAACAAAACACCGGTGCGGAGATTGTAATAGTCACTGTTGATACGATCGAAGGCATAACAATAGAGGAATATGCGGTAGAGCTTTTTGAGATGTGGGGTATTGGTAAGGCGGATGAAGATAACGGACTTCTTATAGTGGTAGCTCTCATGGAAAGACAGGTAAGGATAGAGGTAGGTTACGGCCTAGAGGGTGTGATAACCGATCTGGAAGCAGGCAGGGTCATAGATGAGATTATTGTACCCAATTTCAAGAACCAGAAATACAACCACGGGATATATGATGCTGTGGTGACTATATCTAACCAGATCTATGGAGAAGAAGAAATGGTAATTGACGGCCGCACTGAGACTAGTCCTTCAGGAGCAGGAAATTTTTTCTCTTCTCTTCCGGCAGGATACTGGTGCTGTTTTTCGGTATTTTTAATCTTTGCCATTATTATCTTCTTGATAAACTTTTTTAAGCGTAGATGTTCCAAATGCCACAGGTTTTGGGCGTTAACAACAAAGACAAAGATATTAAAAGCTGCTGATTATACTTCTTCAGGTAGCAAGCTAGTCGAAAGGACATGCAAGTATTGCAGCTTTTATGCTAAGAAGACCGCTAGGATCCCGCGGAAGACAAGGTCTTCTGGTTTCAGAAGTGTCGGCAGTTCTTCCGGCGGCAGCTTCGGTAGTTTTGGAGGAGGTTCTTCCGGGGGCGGTGGTGCCAGTGGTAGCTGGTGATATTAGTAATATAGTCTGGACATCATATTTAGGGGGCATGTTGTAATGAAAATAGCCATATCAGGCAAAGGGGGAGTGGGTAAGACTACACTCTCAGCCTGTCTGTCAAAATATTTTTCCAAAAAAGGCAATAAAGTTATAGCTGTTGACGCTGATCCTGATGCAAATTTGGGCACAGCATTGGGTCTTGATTATGAGAGAGCCTCTGCCGTACTACCACTAACCGATATGAAAGAACTTGTAGAGGAGCGCACAGGTGTTAAACTGGGCGGTTATGGCGCATATTTCAAGCTCAATCCAAAAGTGAACGATATCCCAGAAAAGATAGGTGTAGAAGTTGATGGGGTAAGACTCCTAGTCGCCGGGACCATAAAGGCAGGAGGTAGCGGCTGCTATTGCCCGGAAAATGTGATGTTAAAGAGCCTTTTCAGACATCTGGTCCTCAATCAGGATGAAATAGTGATTCTGGACATGGAAGCCGGAATAGAACACCTGGGTAGAGGTACTACCGAGAACATGGATATGCTGATAATAGTCATAGAACCCGGTCTGAGGAGCATTCAAACAGCCCTGGCGGTAAAAAAGATGTCAGAAGATATGGGGATAAAGAAGCTTTTTGTAGTTATTAATAAGATAAAGTCAGAAGGAGAAGAAGAACTGGTTAGGGATAATCTAAAAGGTTTTGAAATACTGGGAGTAATGCCTTACAGTGACAGGGTTAGGGAGTCTGATCTTAAAAACGTATCCCCCTGTGATTATGATGAAGAGTTTGCAAAAAAGGTCAAAGAAATAGCTTTAAAATTGCAGAAATTTATGATAAAAGATAAATAATCTAAATCCGGGTACAAACATAACACTATCTTTCATAAAAGAAATGGAAAGATTTATTGTATAAAATAGTCTTAAAAAAGGAACTAGCTCCTGATATCGATCAATTCGATGTGGAAGCACCCTTGATAGCTAAAAAAGCTAGGGCAGGACAATTTGTGGTGATTAGGGTCCATGAAGATGGTGAAAGAGTGCCCCTTACAATTGCTGCTTATGAAAGAGAAAAGGGACTTATAACGCTGGTATCTATGAAGGTTGGAAAATCTACCGCTCTTCTGGCTGAGTTGAAACAGGGGGATAATATTATCGATTTGGTCGGTCCTCTGGGTAGTCCTTCAGAGATAGAAAATTTTGGGAAAGTTATCTGTGTAGGTGGTGGGGTAGGCATAGCACCAGTACTTCCCATTGCAAAAGAACTCAAAGCTGCAGGGAGTTATGTCATCTCAATAATCGGAGCAAAGACCAAAGACCTGCTGATACTTGAAGAGGAGATGAAGGAAGCTTCTGAAAAACTTCATATATGCACTGATGACGGTACTAAGGGATATAAAGGATTTGTATCTGGCCTAATGGAAGAGATGCTGGAAAATAATATTATTGATAAGAAGACAAAAAAGACAAGTATAGCACGGTGTATAGCCATTGGCCCAGCCATAATGATGGCCGCTGTTACGAAAGTCACAAAAAAAAATAATCTAAAGACAATTGTCTCCCTAAACTCTATTATGGTGGACGGTACGGGAATGTGCGGAGCATGCAGGGTCAAAGTGGGGGAAAAGACAAAATTTGTCTGTGTGGACGGCCCAGAATTTGACGGACATGAGGTTGATTTTGACCTGCTAATGTCGAGACAACAGATATACTATGATCATGAGGGAATATGTTATGATATGTATCGGGAAGCATGCAGTTGCAAGAAATAATAGTTCTAATACCCACAAAAGCTGAGAATGGCAGTAAAAGACGAAACTAAAAAAAAGATTAAAAAAGAAAAGCTCCATAGGACTTCCATGCCACTGCAGGATCCAAAGGTCAGGGCGAAAAATTTTAAGGAAGTAGCTACCGGATATACTGAAAAGGATGCCCTGATGGAAGCTTCAAGGTGCCTTCAGTGTAAAAATCCAAAATGTATAGAGGGATGTCCTGTAGAGATAGACATAAAGAAATTTATTAAACTTATTGAAGAGAAGAAATTTGAGGAATCTCTGGAAAAGATAAGGGAAAAGAATACCCTGCCTGCTATTTGCGGAAGGGTCTGTCCCCAGGAAGACCAGTGCGAAAAAGAATGCATAGTGGGTATTAAAGATGATCCTGTGGCTATTGGAAGGCTCGAGAGATATGTTGCTGATCGTGAGTTCAAAAGGCTTTATGCCCTTGATAAAGAATGTGTATATTTAGACGGAAAATATAAATGCACAAAGGGAAAAGTAGCTGTTATTGGCTCCGGACCGGCAGGCCTTACCTGTGCTGCCGGACTTGCTAAGAAAGGCTACAGGGTAACCCTTTTTGAAGCACTGCACAAAGCAGGCGGAGTACTGGTATATGGGATACCAGAATTCAGACTCCCCAAGAATATCGTACAGAAGGAAATAGATTATTTAAAGTCGATGGATGTCGAACTGAAAGTTAACATGGTCATTGGAAAAATTCTTACTATAGATGAACTTTTTAAGGATGGATTTAAAGCAGTCTTCATCTCCACCGGTGCAGGTCTTCCATACTTTATGGGAATACCTGGTGAAAATCTTAACGGGGTATATTCTGCTAATGAATATCTTACAAGAGCAAATCTCATGAAGGCATATAAATTTCCTGCATGTGATACACCCATAATGAAAGGTGAAAATGTAGCTGTTGTGGGCGGCGGGAATGTTGCTATGGACTCTGTCAGGACAGCTCTCAGACTGGGTGCAAAAAATGTATACCTTGTTTACAGGAGGAGCGAGGTTGAGATGCCTGCACGTGATGAGGAGATAGAGCATGCCAGGGAAGAGGGAATTAATTTTAAGGTACTTAATAATCCTGTGGAGATAATCGGTAAGGCCGGATGGGTGGACAAGCTGAAGGTCATCAAGATGGAACTGGGAGAACCGGACGAATCGGGTAGAAGGCGGCCTATTCCTGTTAAAGGATCTGAATATGAGATCGATGTCGATGTTGTAATAATGGCCATCGGGCAGGGGCCAAATCCGTTGCTGCTATCGACTATCCCGGATCTGGAGCGTAACTCTCGGGGTAATATTGATGCTGATTTGGAAACTGGGAAGACTTCTGTCAAAGGAGTCTTTGCCGGGGGAGATATTGTCACTGGGGCAGCCACAGTAATACTGGCTATGGGAGCAGGCATGAAGGCAGCTGAAGCCATTGATGTATACCTAAGGAAAGGTAAATGGTAGCGTAGCCTTATTATAAGACTGAATCTGTCTTTGAGCTATACTTGCTGTCTTTGATGCCTTGACGTTAACACTGAAAAAGAGTATCTTATTAATAATAGTAACAATTATTATATGCATTTACTGCATTGTGTCATGTCTGTTGCTATTTCATATAACCAGGAGGATACATGGATAAAACTGACCGAAATATCAAAGTTGATGATCAGAAAAGATATTATGAGGATAAGATAACCAGTTCTGGTTTTAAAGTAACCAAGCCCAGAGACGTCACCATGGAGATTCTATCTAAAGCATCTAATCTTCTGACTGCGGATGATATTTACTTGGAGATAAAGAACGTAGACTCCACAATCGGGATTGCTACTGTTTATAGGACACTGGAACTTTTGACTAGGTTAAAAATAGTATGTAGGATAATCTTAGGAAGCGGACGTTCATACTACATGCTTTCTAAAGAATGTGCCAGGGAGACATTTATTTATATGATATGTGATAATTGTAAAAAGATTATTACTAATAATCAGTGTCTTAGGAATGCTGTAAAAGTAAGGTTGATGGAAAATGCTGAGGAGACAATTTTGAAGAACTGTAAACTTCAGGTGGATAACTACCAGATTCTTTTTACAGGCTTATGTGATGAATGTAGCGAAAGCAAGTAGTTTTTTCTGACTTAATATATCGTACCCAATAATTGGCTGAAGACTTTAAATAACCTTACAGAATTTTCTTCTCTGATATTTAAAGAGGTAATTAGATTATTGTGTAATCCATATAAAAGATTTGGGATTTCATCCAGTGTTTTTATTTTACTATTACCCCGCTAAATTTTCTTCTCTCACGAATATATATATTATAAAAGGAAAAAGTACTAGAGGTGTGAAGCAAGGAACTTTATTATTCACGTAAGAACAAAGAGGAGAGAAAATGAATAGAAAATTATTATCTAAAAAAATATTAGCTCCGTTGATCATCACAGTTTTTGTAATGGTATTGATATCTACAGGTTGCGGACTATGGCCTGCTTCGGAAGATGGCGAAATCTACAAAGAAACTGAATCCTTAATGATGGAAGAAGTCCAGGCAATGGAGATGGTGGAAGAAGAATATGCTGGTGATGAAGATAAGGCTTTTAGTGAGGGTGTCCAGTATAGTGATACGCTAAATGCAGTTGATAGAAAAGTTATTAAAACTGCATATTTGGAACTGGAAGTAGAAAAAGGAAAATTTGAAAAGGTATTATTCGATATAACCAAACTGGCTGAAAGTAATGGCGGTTTTATCTCCTATACCCAAAGTTATTCAGATGCTGAAGGTAATCTTACCAGTGGTAGTATAACTATTAGGATCCCCCATGACCAGCATAATCCTTCACTGGATACTTTAAAAGAGATGGGTATGGTAAAAAGCATATCAGTGTCCGGTCAAGATGTTACCCAGGAGTATATTGATCTCGAAAGCAGGCTTAGGAATCTTAAAGCACAGGAAGAAATACTTCTGGATTTGATGGAACAGTCCAAAGATGTTAGCGATAGCATAGAGGTGCAGGTGGAATTGAGTTATGTGACAGAAGAGATCGAAATTATAAAAGGAAGGATGAACTACTTGAATAATATGGTCTCTTTTTCTACTATAGAAGTATACCTGTTTGAGCCACAGTCTATAGCTATCGATCCGGGATGGGGATTTCTGGAAGCCCTAAAGCGGGGTCTCAGAGGAGCATTTTCAGTTTTTAACGCCATATTGGTATTTGTAATAGCTGCCAGTCCCATATTACTTTTTATTGCAGTAGTACTTATCATAGTATGGATAGTAATAAGGTCGCGAAGGAGAAGTAGGCGACAGAAAGAGAAAAAATAAGGGTTAAAGTATTGTAAATATTTAAAAGCCTCCTGGAGTTTCTTTAAGGAGGCTTTTATCATGCAAATGGATCCCATTATTTTGATCCGTCATAGCTTTTAAATTAGTCTTCCCACACTTGGATGTTCTCTTTAAGATGCTTCGGAATAGCCAGATCATTTGGGTATCTTTTTACAAATTCTCTGCACTCAGTGCAATCTTTTTTCCTTCAATAGTAGATTTACTAAAACGCAGTATACCGTTATGGCCCACCCCTTTTAAAGTACGCCTGAGGATAAGTGCAGTTGGGATTTTGATGTCCTGGTGGCAGGGCTGGCAATATCTACATCGGCGGCACCAGGTTTCGTTTGTTTCTACTTTAATCTTTTTTATTGAAAGGCTGCTTACCTTCTATTATGCTGATTATCTGGCTCTTCTCTTCTGTCTTTTCGATACCCTGATAGGGACAATATCTTCAAACTGGATAAGGTATTAAAATACAATCAATTCATCTTTAAAAAGCCGCCGTCCATTGGTTTCATAGTGATAAATTCCATACCTAGCTCTCTGTCGATAGGTACTAATTTATCTTTTCCATTCAGCATCTTCGTTAAAATCAAACAATAGATAAGATTATGTCAAGAATTTCTTATATTTTAAAAAATAATTTATGGATTGCTGTATTAAAATAAGTGTCATTCTAATTTATAATATCCTGTAGAAAGATTATTGTGATATAATACCGTAGATTTAAAACTAAATTAATAAAATGGGAGATATAAAATGAGTGAATGGACAGAAATAATAGGGATACATGCCCGAGAGATACTTGATTCCAGAGGTAATCCTACAGTTGAAGTCGAGACCGAGCTTGACAACGGAACGAGGGGAAGAGCAGCTGTACCTTCAGGGGTATCCACGGGTGCTTTTGAGGCAGTTGAGCTAAGGGATGAAGATAAAAAGCGGTTTATGGGAAAAGGTGTGCTTAAAGCCGTAGATAATATCAATTCCCTGATAGCTGCAGAACTCGAAGGGATGGATGCACTTTACCAGAGGGAGCTGGACCAGGCAATGATAGATCTGGACGGTACAGAAAACAAGTCTAAGCTTGGCGCTAATGCTATACTGGGAGTATCACTCTCTGCTGCCAAAGCAGTAGCTTTTTCACTGGAGATGCCACTGTACAGATATCTGGGTGGAATAAACGGTTATGTCCTTCCATCTCCAATGATGAATATATTAAATGGCGGAAAGCATGCTGATAACAGTGTCGATTTTCAGGAATTCATGATAATGCCGTTGGGAGCAGATTCATTTAATTGTGCTTTAAGAATGGGAGCTGAAGTATTCCATAGGCTTAAGATAGTTCTTGGGAAAGACGGCCTCAACACTGCAGTAGGTGATGAAGGAGGATTTGCCCCTGACCTTAAGAAAAATGAAGATGCTATAAAATATATAATAAAGGCAATAGAAGAAGCTGGGTATAAGGCTGGAAAAGATATTTTCATCGCTCTTGACCCTGCTTCAACTGAGTTTTTCAAAAAAGGTAAATACAATCTTGAGGGCGAAGGAAAAGTATTGGATCCTTCAGAGCTGGTCGATTATTACGCAGGTCTGGTGGACAAATATCCCATTATCTCTATAGAAGATGGGATGGCTGAAGAAGACTGGGAAGGTTGGAAGATGCTTACCGAAAAGATAGGGGATAAAGTCCAGCTGGTGGGTGACGATCTTTTTGTGACTAATACCAGAAGGCTTAAAAAAGGTATTGATATGGGAGTGGCTAATTCCATTCTTATAAAAGTGAACCAGATAGGTACTCTTTCTGAGACTATGGATGCTATTGAGATGGCTAACAGGGCCGGTTACACAGCAGTGGTATCCCACCGTTCAGGAGAGACCGGCGATACCATTATAGCTGATCTGGTTGTAGGTCTTAATGCTGGACAGATAAAGGCAGGTGCACCATCAAGGACAGACCGGGTATGCAAATATAATCAGCTTCTGAGGATAGAAGAGGATCTTGGAGGTCTGGCCAGATATGTAGGAAAGAATGCTTTCTTTAACCTGAAGTGACCTTACCCTTTTTAATTATGCAGGGATAATAAAATGCAGGGATAATAAAGACATGTCTTTCCTACCTGTTTTTAGTAAAAGATCAAGTGCGGTGATTTTGCTTAGGTTGTAAAGAAATAACGGTCTGCTTTAATGGTATAATAACTGGTAGGAATAGTGAGATAAAAAATTATGGAAATGGAAGAAAAGATAAAAAAAGCCATGGAGAAGACCAGTATAATATTAGATCCTAAAGAATTAATATCTTCTTACAGTACTACCACTGTAAGGTATTTGATGCTTACTGTTCCTATGTATCTTGGGTTTGAAGGTAAAGCTGATGATTCCGAAACCATAATAAGGGAAGGAAAGATAACTTGGCAGAAACCCAAGCTTCTCACTCCTTCATATATGCTGAGAATAGAAGGTTTTAGTGAAGAAGCCAGAAAGGCTTTTGAGATGATTGCTTCTGAGGACAATGACTTGGCAATGGTCCTGTACAGGTTGAGGCTGGTAAAAGATACTGAAAAAATGGATATTGTTTCCGAATCCCTTAATACAGTACTGGAAAATGTTACTGATGATATAAATAAAAGAGGAGAAAAACATACCGCGATAATAAAAGGTGTCGACGAGTTCTGGGATGTCTCTCTTTCTAAATTTGCCCAAGAACTTATGGCCAAAAGTGCATATTTATCACAATTTCCTGATATGATGGTGAGGAATGACATAGACATTAACAACGATGGTTTTCCTGTTGTGACCAGGGACAGTATGGGGATACCTTTAACTGCCCGTAAAGAGATAGAGATTCTTTTTAAACTTTTTGAAAAAGGTGAAGTCAAGCCTTCGAAACTTAAAAAAGAGCTCGATAGATGGGGTATATTTGAACAGTATCAGGACAGGTTTCTGAGATTTTTTAAGTAGAAAAAATATTATTTTTGACAGTATTATTAGAGTATCCTATATTTACTAATCATTTTATGTATTTTGTTTGATTAAAAATAATTACCATTCAGATAATAATAAATTGCTGGTAATTACATAGTATACTTTCTACAATATTTAAGCACGGAAGGACTGTTATAAATGGATTTGGTAACCGGGTCTACTGGATTTATCGGAAATGTACTTATAAGGCAGCTTCTCAAAAGAAGCCGTAAAGTCAGGGCGTTTCTGAGGTCCAGTTCAGATATTTCTATTCTTGGTGATCTTGATATCGAAAAGGTGACTGGTAACATCCTGGATACAGGCTCAATGGTTAAAACTTTTAAAGGGGTCGATACCGTATATCACCTAGCAGCTATGATAACCATACTTTCGGGAGAGAATAGACTTTTACGCGAGATTAACCTTGAAGGGACCAGAAATGTACTCAAAGCTTGTCTGAAAGCAGGAGTCGGCAAACTGGTTTATACCAGTTCCATTCATGCTTTAAAAGAACCTCCAGAGGGAATAACCATTAATGAAAACATGCCGTATGACCCAGAGAATCTGAGGGGAGAATACGACAGATCTAAAGCACAGGCAAGCATTGAGGTCATGGAAGCTGGAAAGAGAGACATTCACACTGTGATACTATGTCCGACCGGAACATTAGGACCGTATGATTGGAGGTTATCTCCCATTACCAACACATTCCTTAATTTCTATAATGGAAAGATGAATATGGGAATAAACGGAGCTTTTGATTTTGTTGATGTGCGTGACGTAGCTGAAGGACATATAATGGCAGCTGAAAAAGCAGAAACGGGAGAAAATTTCATACTTTCGGGAGAGAGGGTTACCATGAAGAGGATGTTCGGCATCCTAGAGGAGATAACCAGTGTAAAAGGTCCTAGTATATATGTGCCTACACTATTGGCGAAAGCATACTGTTTTTTTACTCCATTGTATTATCGCATGTCAAAAAAGACTCCCACGTTTACAAATTATTCCATAAATACTCTCCAGGGTAACTCATTTGTATCCCACAGGAAAGCAAGCAAGAAGTTGGGATATAAAGCGAGATCTGTAAAAGAATCCATTGGAGATACTTTTAAATGGTTCAGAGAATTCGGGTTTATTAAATAAGACTGCTAGCTTTCCTATTTAATAAATGGTATGAGAGCTTTCCTTTTTTCAGGGTAGTTAGAAAATTTTTCCTTATACCAATTGTGGTTGCTAAAAGCTCTGGGGGCCAGGTTGGCGAAAGTAAAAACCGCAAACGCAAGGCCCGGTATAGACCAGGTTGCTATGGCCCAACCTGTCCATTCCAATATCTCCCCAAAATAATTTGGACAGGAAATATATTTAAAGAGTCCTCGGTGAGGTATCATGTAACCATCCTGTGGAGACTTCCTCAATGTCCTTAGTATATGGTCCGAGTGTAAAT
>Ga0187827_10004828_pt1 | contig 16251 bp, 16 predicted proteins | sample ETNtaG_39_FD_167969 | JGI IMG/M metagenome (GOLD analysis project Ga0187827, IMG submission 167969) | Marine microbial and viral communities from oxygen minimum zone, Eastern Pacific Ocean - ETNP2014_SV_150_PacBio MetaG (Illumina Assembly) | ecosystem: Environmental > Aquatic > Marine > Hypoxic...
CTAACCAAGTGAATATTTCAGTATAGTAGAAACCGGTAAAAGTTGTGATATCTAGAGCCCCCAGTGATCCAAGAATAGCTTGATAAGCAGGACTATTCAAAAGTTCACTGAAAGCAGCCATCTCATTCTCAATTTCTGGCCAAATAGATCCAATAAATGGCACCATTATACCAACAAGTGATGGAGGAATTATACCCCAAAGCCAGTTCTTTTTCAGGAATGTAAAATAGACATGTGTCAAAGATCATTCATCTACTTGTAGTATTGAAGAAAAATATCTTCAAGAGAAGCATTTTCAATAGCTAGACGCTGAATTTTTTGTTTTGATAACCAACGTAATAATTCGTTTGGGTCACCTTTGATTTTCAGATTAACGGTATCATTACTCTTTTCAATTGAAATAACAGATTCTAGTTTTTGTAAATCTTGTTCTATCGAAGTAACTGATTTTGAGAACTTGATTTTTACGTGCTGAATAGATTTATTCCTTAGTTCGTTAACACTTTCTACAAGTATTATTTTTCCATTTTTTATTATTCCTACACGATCGCATACTGCTTGAACCTCAGCTAGATCATGAGAGCAGAGAAATATGGTAATGTCTTCCTTTTTGAGATTTCTCAGAATCTTGTGGAAGTTTGACGCTACTAATGGATCCAAACCATTAGTAGGTTCATCAAGTATCAGAAATTCTGGTTTTGAGGCTAAAGCGAGTAAAAGACCAACTTGTTGTCTATTTCCAGTTGAAAGTGATTTTATTTTTTGATTTAAATTCACTTTAAATATCGATTTGAGTTCTTGCAAAAATTTTGTGTTTACGGGACGAAGAGCCCCAGCGTATTTCAGTAATTCCGCTCCTGAAAAGTTATCATATAATCCAAGATCACCCGGTAGATACCCAATTCGCCTTCGTATAGATAATGTATTTTGATGATGATCCAGACCTAGAACAGAAATAACTCCAGATTGAATCTTAAGATAACCTAGAATTGATCTCATGGTAGTAGATTTTCCAGCTCCATTGGGACCTAGAAAACCGAATATCTCTCCTTTTTTCACATCAAAGGAAACATTGATTGTTCCAACCACACGTTTACCAATCGTTTTTCCTGCAAATTTATACTCAAAACCATATACCTTTGTCAAATTTGAAACTTGTAAAACAAATTGATTCAGTTTATTTTTCAAAGTTATCTTTAGCCCTCATTATCAATCCAGAAGTCTACACATTTCAGTGTATTGATATTACTTATCAACAATTAATAATAACAATTCGTATAAACGTTAATAACTGCGATATTTTCACGAATATCGAGAGATTATTGGGTGGACAAAAGAAAAAGACTATCTCGAAGTCTGAAAAAAAGTCGAATCCTGAACCGATAAAAATGGAAAAGAAAAATAAATCAAAGTTTGCCAAGATACAAACCATCGTAACAGTTCCAGAGATGGATGAAAAGGAGGCATCTAAAACATTCATACCCATGAAAGCTATTACAATTTATTCAACGGCCAAGAGTCTAGGGATTAATGCCTCAATAGCGAATAAACTAATCAAGAAATTAGAGGGTAAAGGAATTCTTGAAAAAGTTGGTGGATATGGTGGTCACTACGTGTATAAGTATGCAGGCAGTAGAAAAAAAACACTTTAAACCACATATTAGTTTATTTTTCATCATTTTTAAGACCAATTTAAGTAGAATTTTTACCTGTGTGAGCGCTTATATATCGCTAAATTAAACAGGCTGCATAGGGAGACTGATCTTGACTCAAGCATATTGTGTAAAATGCAGAGCAAAGAGGGATATATCAAATCCGAAAAAGATAACTATGAAAAATGGAAGACCCGCAACTCAAGGCACATGTCCAAAGTGCGGGACTAAAGTATTCCGTATAGGCGCATAGATATCTCTAAATCCCTCATCCCTTCTTTTTTTCAGAACGATACAAAGAAGTCTCAAGGATGATTAAGACATTATTATGTGTGAATATGAAAAGAAGATGCTCATGTGTTGCATATAGGTAAGAGAATCGATATGATGAGGAGAGACATGAATATAATTATGCTTCAGTTTAGTGTTTGGGTGGGAGTAATTCAAACCAATCCTGTAATTTCTAATAATATAGGGACATATCCATCGAAGTTTTTAGAGTTGATTGGTTGAAACCATCAGAGCTTGTTAGTGCCCCACGAGGACTTTTAAAAATGTTCATTATTGATATGGCTTCCAAATATCCTGTTAGTGGCATCGAAATAGCTGAACATATTAGATTGTTAACTAATGAATTGTGGAAGCCTAGTCCCGGTTCGATATACTACATTTTGAAAGAACTCGTTCTTAAGAATCTATTATCAGAAATTTATACACCGGATAAAGGTGTAAAGAAGTATGTCGCTACAGAAAAAGGTCTCAATGATTTATCTTTATTCAGAAGTTTTGAAGTAGAGATATTACTGAAACAATTCTCATTTCTCATATTGATGTCTCATTTGTTAAAGAATAATGAAGTCAGAGAATATTTAGATGAATTCATATCTAAATTAAATAAAAGAGTAGAAGATTAATTCTGTTTAAAGAAGAGTATAAAACACACTATTTGACAAGCTGATTATGATGGAGACAGAACACACCATAAAGATATATGAAATTGAGAAGCCAGTACGCATCTCCAAAGAACTTAAAGAGAATTTAAAAGGAATTGTAAGTGGTAAATCATTAAGAAGGATGAAACTTGAAGAAATAAACTGCCCTGTTTTAGAGGAAACGAAACCATTTCTTGAGTGCTTTGTTTGCCCTAACCATATAAGGAGAGTTAAGGGTGAAGTTCACTGTACAGGTAATCCTCTGAATTAGATAATAGAGCGATTAGATCCACAAGATACTGCAGTATTTATGGATTAAAAATTGTGAATTCAACCAGTTTTATCCCATTTTTCTCGTTGAATTCTATCAATCTGTGTCTTCTGCTCATTTGAGAGGTCTTTACCGCAGTCTTTATGGTAAGGCACCATAATATTCCCACTATCTACGTGATACAATACATCAACAATCTTAACATTATTGCATTGGCACATAATTATCTTTTTCTTCAAAAATTGGCCTTAAAATATTTTTTCTAGATACTTCTCGTTATGGTGATAAAATTCGGTCATATCTTGAATGTATGTCTAATCTATTTGCACTTGCATAGCAAACTAGTGTAACATCAGTCTTTTGTGCTGCGAGGATTCCTGAATAGATTGGACCTCTCATAGAAACAGATACTGGGATATTCATTTGCGCAGCCTTAAGTACCATACCCGCAGGTTGGCGGCCAGAAGTCATAATGATACTTTGAGTAAAATCGATGCCATTCATTGCACCTGCTCCAAGGACCTTATCCACTGCACTGTGCCTACTGACATCCATTAGATAATGCTTCATTTCACCTTTTTCAAATAATGAAGCAGAATGTATACCACCAGGGTGAGTTTTGTCTGTTCTCCTAGAATTGAACTTCATAATCATTTTACGCAATTCTGAAACATTTATTTTATAATCAGATCTTGATTTAGGGAGTATTACTTTATCACCTAATCGTAAGTAATGCTCCAATGAAACACATTCACTAGTAATAAGCTGATTTGTCTCAGAAGTTTTTATGCGATCTGTTACATTAGTTTTTGTTCTTACCAATATCTCTGTTCCATTTGCTACAATATCTATTATCTGTCCGATATTATCAATGATATCTTCATCAAGCAAGTATCCGACCGCAAGGTCTTTGAGATGAGTAGGAGTCGCCATTATTGTAACAGCTGATTTATCATTTACTTTGATATGAACTGGAGCTTCGAGGGCCACATAGCTCTTTATAGTTCGAGCCTCAAGTTCACCGGAATACAAACGTCGGTGCTTAACCTTCTTAGTGGACATTTGAATGTCTTCATCATCTTCTAAAACATTCTTGGAATCGCCTTTTTGGACATATAGAATAATCTGATCTTTTAGATCCTCTATTTTTAACACACTATTACCTGTTCTCTCTGCCCAGATTGAGATATCACTCTTAGCGGTGGGATCTCTTACGATTACCTTCAGTATTTGACCAGTTGTCATTTTTATTATCAATTCCCTTGTCAATAGGACTGGGACGGGACAAAGTGCATTCTTAGTGTCTAGCACCTTATCAGAATTAGGTGTAGACTTATTCAGCATTTATTTTTAGAAACTTTGAATAGGGTTATAATGATTGTGTTTTGTGATCAGCCACATAAATCGATTACACCAGAAATGCGACAAAATCTTCTTTGATGTTTAGTCACTATTGTTCATATCTGGCTGCTGGAGACGGACGACCCCCAAGAAATGAGATATAGTGATTGTGTTCGATTGGGCAGCATGTATAGAGCTTGAATCAGATATTGCATCATATGCGGGTTCAGCATATTTGAGGACTGCATTCTCAAGCTCGTTATCGGCTAGGCTTAACGAATTATGTAGAACGGGAAAACACACTATATCAATCTCGCTCAGTTCTTGGCCACTATAGTCATTGCATCTCAGAAGTTTTGCAGTTATCCAAGAAACATGATTAGATTTTCACATCATAGATGTTTGTAATATTGATATCCAATATAATTTTCCTTTTTATGCTTTATTTAATTGATGATCTGGCGCCACAAGCTTCACATACAAGAAAGAGCAACCGTTTTACTTTCTCTGTATGCGTATCTGGGCGTCCACATACAGGACATACAACTCGATCATTCATATATCTCTTCAAGAGTACTGCAAATGACTGTTTATCTTTTCGACCGATGAAGATTGCTCTCTCACCATCCAAAGATGCCGCCGTGGCCAACTCTTTTGCTAGATACATTAGTATCTTGTCTGGATCTCGGCGTAATATTCGTGGATATTCATTAAAATTCCTGAATATTGTCTTTCTCCCTTGCCAATAGATTTGAGGAGATGGTAATTCAATCCGCTCTGTAGAGCTTTTTGTATCTGATGTACCCAATCCATTTCTAATACGTTTCAATAGATCATTATATGATACTGCCATATTCTGGCTCACTTACTCCTTGTTATTAAACTTCAGATAAAGATTAGTCTAAAAGTATTACTCTTCATTTCATTATTGCTAAAAAAAGGAAAAGTTGTAATACCCATGCAACTGATTAGATATAATAATGACCCAGAAAAATTGTGTTTTCTGTAAAATAATTAAAGGTGAAATTGCCAGTTACAAGATATTCGAAGACAATCACACAATTGCCTTCCTAGATCGTTTTCCTATTTCCCTTGGCCATACTCTTGTAATACCAAAAGTACATATCGAAAGAATTGAAGAATTGAACCAAAAAGAAACTGTAGCGCTGTTTTCAACTGTACAAAAAATTGTTGGTCCTATCTTGCATTCTTTTGATTCATCCTCAAGTACTATAGGGATAAATGACGGCAAGGATGCTGGACAAGTGATCCCACATATTCATGTACACATAGTCCCAAGATCAGAAGGAGATGATGGTGGGAATATTCATTCAATTATGAATAAACAACCCACTATAGATGAAGAAATCTTAGCTGAAGCCGCTGAAAAGATTTGCAAAAACTTTTCAAAAAAAGATGTTATATAAATAGCTCAAAACGTAGATTCATTAGTAAAATGCCTCGAAAATCCACCTCTATTTCACATTTTAATTATTCTTCAAAATCACAATTACACCTCAGCAGAAATGCTGAATTAGCTACAATAATAAGTCTGGCTGAGTCAAGTAGAAAAAAGAAAGGACTTCTTAGAGGAGTTGAAGAGCGATTGATAAATGTGGCACGGTTTGAATATCCTTTGTACATATACCCATGGCATAAGAAAGCACTTATGTTGAAACCTTTCCTAAATGATAAAAAAAATATTAAATTCGGTTCAACTTCAGATATACACAAATTCATTGGTGAAATCCAAAGAATTTCGATAAATCGAATTGAATACACTAAATTTCTGGCAGAGAATATAAATTTTTTCGAAAAATACAGAAAGATTAATCAAATTTCTTTGGGGGGACTCATGATAAATAATGATCTTTCATTATTCCTTGTCAATGAAGCCAAGAAAGAAAAAGTTGCTGATAATACAATTCGTAAAAAAACTATAGTTTCACATAAAGAAGAAAATGTAAAGCTGATTCTGGATAAATTTGGGAATATTTGGAGAAAAGTTCAATTTGATTTAGATAATCTTAAATTTATTGCAGATATCCTAGATGTCGAACTTGAAAAACATATCTCGAAGAGTGATATTGAGATATATATAGCAGAAGAGCAAACTGATAAGGAAATAGAAGAATGTACACCATTAATTAAGAGACAGATTAAGAAGATTATGCGAGAAAAAAACATAACAATTAAGCAATTTGAGAACACTTCCAGAAAGAAACTTTCAGATCTTTTCCGAATAAAAAACAAATTGGAGAACGAATTAAGACGACGTGGACAACAAGAGGCTAGGTTCAATCGTGAAAAACAGAATAAAAAAAATAAACAAGATAAACATGGTGAACAGTTCTGGAGTAAAGAGCTTGCAAAATGCAAGAAAGAGATAGCTTTGCTTGAAACTCGGTTCAAGCGATGTGAGAATGATATAGATAATCTAAAAGTGAAAACATCAAACCAGATCGATGTAATAAAGAATCGTTATTCAGAAAAAATAAGTATTGAGCGAAAAAAAATAGTTGAAATAGAAGATAGAAGAGACGTCATTATGAAGATTCTCCAAGATAATCAAAGGAGACTTGCGGAACTTACTGATAAAATAACAAATGATATTGCTAAGCAGATAGAAATGAAGAAGCTAGAAATAGAGAAACTTGAAGACTATTTAATCACTTGGAATATAGATGACAAAAGGGCGATACTTATACCATTCTATTTAACTCGATACTCTTCCAGTAAAGAGATTCGATATGAGGCAATAACGCCTCTACAAGTGAATATTGAAAGAAATACAATATCCAATATGGGAAGAAAATTGGTAGGTTTGGATGATAACTTATCAGATAGTCTAAAGCCATTATCGAAGGATATTTTAGAAATAATCACACTGGATGTCTTAACTAGATTATCGAAGGATGTTAAATTTGCATCTAAGATTGATGAAGAAGCTGTCAATATTAATATTCTTTCAGAAGAAGGCTTTTCAAGAATGATCTCAAATGGGCTCAAGGAGCTTGTTGAAAAAGAGCTTTTGAACCGAAACGAGGCAACAAAAATACAAGAATATTATTGCTAATGGAGATAAAAATCACATGCTTGATGACGGAATCATATTTGAACGTAAAATATTGTTAAAGAGGTGTTTTTCGCATCCAAAGATCTTAGAAATAGGTACATATTTTGGTATTCCATTCTTCACGAATACTGATGGGATACATAGATGGAATATAGATCGTTCTGCATATGAATTGGCAACAAATCTAAAAAATGAACAGCTCCAAGAAGTATTCAAGAAGTTTGATCCTTGGAAATGGACCCAATTCAGAGGGATCAAGTATACTTTTGAAAACGGTCGTTTAGCAATGAGAGACTCATGGAAGCCTTTCCGCATTATCCTTGAAGTTTTTTTAAAAAAACATGGTGAACCAGCTAAGGTAATTGTTGATATTATCTCTAGATCAAAATCTGGAGAGAGTGAGCAGAGTATAAAGAGACAGATGCCCATCCGGTACAAAAAAACAGATATCTCCAAGCTACTTGAAGAATTATCACAAAAGGGCTTGATAATTCAGACATACAAGGGTGAATTAATTGCCGAGTGGGGAATACTGGAAGAAAATATCCCTGAAGTGCAATCGTTACTACGAGGAGAAGATCCACTTTACCCAAGAGAAAAAGTGTCTGAAATTCTGCCTAGTGAAACACAGAAAGGGAAAAAAATTGATGACTATCTTATTGTGGAGAAAAAAAGAATTAACGAAATGGATAATGAGTTTGATACATATCTTAATGATCTTCTAAACAATAGACTTGAAGAGACTGTAAGTTTCGGTAAGGATTTCTCGATACAATCTTTCGCAGATTATTTGAAGAATTTGTTCGGGGGAGTGTTATATTTTGATAGCTTCTTGTCGATTACCCAACAGTACGGGTTGGCAGACATCCCAATAAGAAGTGAGACTAAAAAAGGAACGATAGGTATGAAAACAGGGTTCAACCTTGCTCTATTTGGGGAACCTGGTACCGGTAAGAGCTATTCAACAAGAGACCTTATTCTTGGAACGATGGATGGATCAGTTCCACCACACGGACTTCCCGGTAGAAATAGGTATGCTGCAGGAATGACACCAGCACGTTTCATAAGGATAGGTCAAGTGTACCATAATAAGGCTTGGAATTTCATAGTTCCAGAATTTAACGATTGGTTTAGATCTGAAGGCATGGTTGAGATACTAAAGCTTGCTATGGAACGTGCAGAAATAAGATATGAATTACATCGAGAAACGGTAGGTCCATATAGATTTTCTTCATACTTCAGTGTCAATTACAATACTCAGGTATTCAAACAAGGATATCGTGCAACAGTCAAAGATCCAAATTTTCAGGCTATTGAAGATAGAATGATATGTAGACTTCATAGATTGACAAAAAATAGATTTGAAGAGATAGCACAGAGCCGTCTTAGAATGGTATTGGGCGAATCAGAATTTGGAGAAACTGCTCGAAAAATCCGTGATCATCTTGTGCTGACCCATGCAATACAAACACAACACAATCTTGTAAAGAACCAGTTTCTCGCAAAACCACCTATGATAACTAAAGCTATGCTTGATATCGTCAGAAAGACACGTGAAGCTATTCTTGTTCGCCTTCCAAATGAAGGAGTCCCTTTTTCAGCACGTCTTGAGGACAGAACAATAAGATTATCCAGTGCACTAGCATTAATCGAATATTTTCGGACAACAAACGAATTCATCCCAATTAGTAAAGAAGCTCAGAAATATGCAGCCCAGTTTTATATTGAGGAAGCTGGAGCAAGATCTGGTGTAGATCTCAATGTTGAAGAAATAATGAATGATTTAGGATTTTAATCCTGATAAGAAGTTAATCCCACTATCTTTAATTTAACTTTGAAAATTTCAGAAGCATTTTCTTCGATAATGGAAGCGAAATCTTTTACTTTTTTGGCAGTCTCGTGAACATTTAATTGAGTTTTCTCAATGAATATTTCTTGATCTTCTTTTGTTTTCCTTTTTCCATCGAGCTTTTCCTGCATAGAGTTTACTTTAGTTATCGCTGATTTACTTTGAGATGATATAATTAACTCATAATCTTTAGAGGTCTTTTCCAAGATATCTCGTTTACTTTTCAAAATTGGTTGAATCTCTTCTATTCGTTTGAGCACCTTTTCAGGGTTTTTTATAGATATCTTCTCACGATTTATCGCATCTTTTAGTTTTTCAAGCATCATTGCTATGGCCAGAACTTTATCATTGATCAGGCCATTCGATGGAGATTCATCATATCTTTTCAGTAGAAGATCATCTTCTTTTTTAAGTTGAACACTGTAGCCATACTTTTCCAATGGTTTTCTGAGTCTAGAAAACAATGTATCAAATTCTGCTTCCATTGTTCTTTGCTTTAGAGTAAGTTTCCGCGCCTCTTCCTTGATTCGTTGTGAATCTTGATATTCTTCAGAATGTTTAACTTCTTCTAGGCGCTTAATTATTTCATTTTCACCTTTAATTACATCGGCAGATCCTCTCTTGGCTTTGTCTATAGACGCAATGTCGTTGAGGAGTTCTGCATTCAGGGTTATTAATCGCGTTGCAATTGTACGAATATGTTTTACCTTATTGGCTTTATCGGAATTCTTCTCCACTATCTGTGAAAATTCAGCTGCCTCACGCTGCATCCGCTTAAGTTCTGTTAGAAGTGGACGAGCCTCTTTATTCAATATGGTGAACACTACCCGTCCATGAGTCTTTAGCGTTTGATCAATCTGAGCAAGAGATTGAGATATATGTTGAGCAATTTCAGTGAGATCATTAAAATTTTTTACTTCTTGAAACTCAAGATTGGACACAGTATTAATTATCTTATTCGCAATGCTGTTTCTTGAATTTCGTATGGTAGGGATAAGAGGTTGATCTAACTCGCCGGTGTTTATTTCTGTCTTTAGGAATTCATCAGCAACAGACCTTACATCAGAGGCTGAAGCTCTAAGATTTCGAATAAGAATATTGCCTTGAAGATTAGCATTATCAAATATTTTTTCGGATTGTGAATCAACCCATAACTCAATATCTTGAAGAGTTACTTCTAAATTTTGCTCTTTTTCCTTATTGAAGAAATTAAAAATACCTGGCACGGAGTAGAGAAAAGAGGTTAACCTAATAATATTTATTATTCATTTGAAGGTTTCCAAGGTTCATACAAGGTATGTTTAAGACCTAACTGATCAAGGACCTTTCCGACAACATGATCTACCAGATCACCTAGGGATTTAGGCTTATTGTAGAAACCTGGCATCGCCGGCAATATCGTTACACCGAATCTTGAGAGATCATTCAGATTCTTCAAATGTACAGCACTTAAAGGTGTTTCTCGAGGAACGATTATCAGACGTCTACCTTCCTTCAATGTAACGTCAGCAACCCTTGTCAATAGAGAGGAGGTAATACCGGAAGAAATACTTGCAACAGTCTTCATACTGCAAGGTATAACAACCATCGCATCTAATTTAAAAGAGCCACTTGAAGGACCTGCGGATAGGTCTGTATTGTCGTATACATAATCTGCCAATGATCTAACTTTTTCAAATTTCATATCAGTCTCTTGCTCCAATACACAACGTCCCCAAGCAGTAATAATGAGGTGGGTTTCAACTTTAAATTCGCGCAGCATTTCAAGTAATCTAATTCCATAAACTGCACCTGAAGCACCAGAAATTCCAATGACTAATCGCATTTTCTCGCTCATCCTTATAACACCTGGTTTAACCTCTTTTGTTTCATAATTCGTTCAATATTCATACAAAAAGATTTGATTTCGTCAAGATATTCACATTTTTCAATAGCACTGCTCCGAACTGCTATTCTATCTATGATTCGAAGTTTTTTCTTTTTCAAAGAATTTTCCAATTGCAAAAGATATCTTTTTTCGTCAAATCCCCCAAACGTAATGAAAACCGCGCACATTCTCCCTTTGCATCTTTTCAAACTATTTAGATATTTGTTTATAGGTGGTGAGCTCAAAGCCCATTTAGGACTACCCAAAATAATTAAATCGTATGAAGAAAGATCATGGATGACAGGTTGAATCTTAACCTGTGAACGAGGGATTAAAGAGAATAATAACCATGTGAGGTATCCGCGTGTTTTTTTAGGTTGTATCTCGATTGTATCAACCACGTTATTAACTGAAATGTTTCTCATGATCTCCTCGGCTACAACTTTAGTATTACCTGTCCAAGAGAAAAAAACTAACAAAATACGAAGTGGAAGCAATCAGAATATCAGCACTATCCCATAAACGAATATTACTTCTTTAATATTCCTATGTGTAAACACATTATCTAATAATTAACGATTCTAACATTAGAACCTACAATAATATTCTAAGATTTGCTTTACTCATATGAACCAGTTATCAGATCATTGATGTGGAAAAACGTTTTCTTTTACGATAATGTTAATTAATCATATGTAAATAAAATCCAATATATTGTTGGTTTATAAAGGAAAAAGTAAAAACTGATAACCTAAATTCTTCAACTGCCAAGGTTAGGTCTGATAGAGTCGTGGTTTGTTATGTTTATATTCTCAGGTGCCGCAATGGTATTCTGTATACAGGTCATACAAACAATATTGAGAGAAGACTTACTGAACACAATAAGGGAACCGCTTCTAAATTTACGCGTACTCGATTGCCTGTAATTCTCTGCTACGTAGAAAAAGTGAATAGTAGAACGTTAGCCATGAAGCGAGAAATAACAATTAAGCGGCTTCCAAGAATAAAGAAAATTGAACTTTGCCAACTTTATGAAAAAAGAAAATAGGACAAACACAATCATATTTCATTTGCGTAAAAAATACGTAACTGAAATATTTGAAGTACCGCACTCCGAATTAGATGATCTAAAGCCATTTTATTGAATCCAGAGAAGTCACCGTAATACCAGACTCCCTCCTGTTACTTCAATATCTTCTCATTAGGGATCATTGTTAAGCGTCTAGGTTCCATCCAAGACAATAACTACATATATACAATTCACCTGCATAACATTTAACCTTTCAAATCCATTAATTGCCTACTCACATGTCAACTTATATCCTATTCAATTGTTGGTGTTGAAGATGCATGTAATCAACCCAAGTACCGCGATAATGCTCGTATCATTCCGAGAAACATTATCGATTGTAGTAGTCATAATTGCTATTCTGTTCTTGATAATTTGGTTTACGCGAATCAGAACGGCGATTATTAAACGACGAAATGAATAAATCTTCAGATTTAATTATCAATATTTCAAAACATAAGAAAATATTTAATTACTTAGATTTAGGGGAGGTATACCTAAGATATAGGTGAATTGAAAAAATGTCAACAGCAATACCTGCAGTTACATCATCTGGACAACCAGTACTTATTTTGAAAGAAGGAACATCTCAAACAAAGGGTAGAGATGCACAGAAGAACAATATTATGGCCGCGAAGATAATTACTGAAATTGTAAAATCATCATTAGGTCCTAGAGGGATGGACAAGATGCTAGTTGATGGTATGGGCGATGTAACGATAACAAATGATGGAGCAACCATTCTTAAAGAACTCGATATTCAGCATCCGGCTGCTAAGATGATGGTTGAAATATCCAAGACTACCGATCAAGAAGTTGGTGATGGAACGACATCAGCAGTTATACTTGCTGGTTCGTTGCTAGAAAAAGCAGAAGAACTAATCTCCAAGGAGGTGCATCCAACCATAATTGTTGATGGGTACAGGAAAGCATTAGTAAAAGCTTTAAAGATTCTGGCAAATTTTTCAATAAAAGTAAAGCAATCAGACAGAGATTGGCTAATCAAGATAGCTAATACTAGCATGCTTACAAAACTAGTCGGTAAAGAATCAAATTTCCTTTCAGGGATAATTGTAGATGCGCTTCTTCAGATATCAGAAAAAGATGGGGAAGTTTACAAAGTAGATCTAGACGATGTTAAAATTGAAAAAAAACCTGGTCGATCCATCAAAGATACATCAATAATTCAAGGAATAGTACTTGATAAAGAAGTAGTTCACAGTGGGATGCCAAAGAGCATAAAAAATGGAAAGATAGTACTTTTTAATTCAGCATTAGAGATAGAAAAACCAGAATTTGACGCTAAGATAAACATAAGTGACCCAAATCAAATGAAGGCATTTATGGACGAGGAAAATCGTTTGTTAAAAGGAATGGTTGAGAAGGTTGTCAATACAGGAGCAAACATATTGATATGTCAAAAAGGCATAGACGATATTGCACAACATTATCTAGCAAAAGAAAATATTTTGGCAGTTCGTAGAGTAAAGCAAAGTGATATGGAAAAACTAGCTAAGGCAACAGGTGGACGAATCGTGGCAAACATAGAGGAGATTACAAAGAATGATTTGGGGAATGCTGGATTGATTGAAGAGAGAACAATAGAAGAAGATAAATGGGTCTTTGTTGAGAACGCAAAAAATCCTAAAGCTGTAACACTATTGATTCGAGGAGGCACTCAAAGGATTATCGATGAAGCGGAAAGATCAATTCATGACGCACTTTCTGTGGTCAAAGATGTTATAGAGAAACCAGAAGTGGTAGCAGGTGGAGGTGCACCTGAAGCTTACATATCTTTTGAATTGAGTAAATGGTCAAACAAACTCAGTGGAAGAGAACAGCTTGCAGTTAAGAAATTTGCTGAAGCACTTGAGGCAATACCAATTACATTGGCTGAGAATGCAGGTCTTGATCCAATCGATATCAAAGTAGAATTAAAATCAGCAATGAATAAAGGTGACACTCAATCTGGAATTGGTGTATTAGAAGGAGGCATAAGGAATATGGCAGATTTGAATGTGTTCGAACCAACAGCTGTGAAAGAACAAATAATCAAGTCAGCAACAGAAGTAGCCAGTATGATTATCCGAATCGACGACGTAATAGCATCAGGCAAGACTAGTGCGCCTCCAGGACCCCCAGGTGGCGGAGGCATGGGCGGAATGGGCGACTACTAGGAAAAAAGGTTCCATAAGTTACTTGTCGTAGGTTTATATTTATCTTAAATAAATCTAAAAACTAATGTGGCGACAGATTCAAGGTAAGTTTATCAGAAAAAAAGCTCGAATCAATGTAGTTCGAAAAATGATCGAGCTAGGGATTAGTGTTGAAAGAGAACATAAATTAATGGTGTGCAAAATGCCTGTATCCGATACTGCACTAGCTATGGTTGCAGATGTAGATCGACGTGTTGTAAGAAACACAGTTAATCAAATATTTAGTGATCCCGATTTACGAGTCATATTTACTAATGTGAGACCAATTGGAACAAGTCTTGTTGAAATTGCTGACAAGATTGGATATGGAGTTCTTGTTGTAAATGCGGATCCCCTTAAACCAGGTGTAATTTCAGGAATATCTTCAATTCTTACAAAATATGGAGTTGTCATTCGACAAGCTTTGGCTGATGACCCTAATTTCACACCTGATGCGAAACTAACCCTTGTTGTCGAAGGTAAAATTCCTCCTGAAGCTATAGAAAAGATTCAATCAATATCATTAGTGAAAAGTATAACGTTGAAGTGATTTTGTGATTTCTATTCATAAATGTGGTTTGGTCTCAATTAACGGTACATTTGATGGAGAGAATATCGTTGGATGAAGGTATTGAATTAATGGAAAATCTTGTTAAATTCAAAGTTATTTCTATGCCTGACTTCTTTGTTGATAGGATAGTAAGGGGATCGTCTCTGGAAACCGTAATGAATCAAATCTCAGATAAGATGGCTACAGGAGGAGGGAGCATTCGCAATATGCTTCAAATGGAAGTAAGAGGAGGAAATTCTGTGAATACATCGTATGCATTAGCTAAACTAGGAGTAAATGTGGAGTTGATAGTAGTAGCTGATAAATTGTCTGAAAATTTCTTACGAAATACCTTTTCGGGACTCTCAAATGTGGAATTGTCTATAGTAAATGGCAAACCTGGTTATACAGTTGCATTAGAGTTTCCGAATAAAAAACGAAAGGTTAACATTATGCTAAGTGATGTTGGTGATGTATCTGATTTTGGATCAGATAAATTACTAACTGATAGTTGGAATAAAATTAGTGATTCAGATCTTGTAGCTATATTCAACTGGGCGTCTAACATAAAAGGTACCGAATTAGCTGATAAAGTATTCACAACAGCTAATGAAAATAATGTGATCACTTATTTTGCACCAGCTGACTTAGCCGAGAGAAGAGTTGAGTTACCTGCCATGTTTACCATATTAAAGGAAAATCTGAAGATTCTTAGTTTAAATGAGAATGAGGCAAGAGTGTTAGCAAAAGCGTTATCTTGTGAACATTTACCGTTGGAATATTTGTCCAAAGATATCATAAGAGCTGCAAGAAATCTCAATAAGCGGACAACAATCGGTATCGACATTCATACACCAATTGGGTCAGCTTCTGCACATGGTGAAGAAACATTTTTTGAAGAGACATATAAAATATCACAAAATAATTGCACTGGTGCAGGTGATGTGTGGGATGCTGCAAATATTGGAGGATATCTATTGGCGCTTGACCCTAATATCAGGCTAAAGTTGGCAAATGCTGCTGCCGGAATTTATGTGTCAAGCAAGAATATGGAAGCCCCTTCCAAGGAACAATTATTCGCTTTTTTTGAAGGAAAAAGTGAAGAAATGGATAGTTAGCTACTGAGGCTCTATCGTAGATGGGGGTTTACTGGATATAGCATATGTTACCCAAGTCACTCCACGAATTTCATTAGTGATACGATTGCTAATAACTTGAAGAACTGGATATGGCAACCTTGCCCAATCGGCAGTCATTGCATCTACGGATTCTACAATTCTAATAATTACCATATGGCCGTAATTACGTTTATCACCTGATATACCAGTTACCTTGTCATCACCTACAACAGCGAAAGCTTGCCATACTTTTCCATAGATTTTCCTATCTTTTAGCTCTTCTTCAATTATCCAACTTGCTTCACGACATATTCTAAGCTTTTCATTTGTA
>Ga0187827_10004833_pt1 | contig 16240 bp, 15 predicted proteins | sample ETNtaG_39_FD_167969 | JGI IMG/M metagenome (GOLD analysis project Ga0187827, IMG submission 167969) | Marine microbial and viral communities from oxygen minimum zone, Eastern Pacific Ocean - ETNP2014_SV_150_PacBio MetaG (Illumina Assembly) | ecosystem: Environmental > Aquatic > Marine > Hypoxic...
TTTTAGAAAATTTACCCGTAAAACTTATTTTTCCTAAACTTAACAAGTTAAAAAATTTATTGTTTTTACAATTTCTACAAAATTTATTTTTCATAAAATATAATATAAAATATTTGTTATATATTGCCCTGTTGATTTTAGATAAATAAATAATATCGCAAAGTATAAATAATTCATTCTTTTATATATATTATCTTTTACATATATTATAAATATTTCCATTAAATGTTTCGAAATAAGTCCACCAATTTTATTTTAATAATAACAGCTCTTCTGTTTTCTGTTAAATGGGTTTTATCATTTTATTTTTTTAAAGAAAGTCTAGCTGTTAAGGTTATTTTTGAGAGTGTCGCTGATGGTCATTTTTATTATCCACATATTAAATATTTGGCTTTTTTTGAACTTGATAATTCTTTAGATCCCTATGTAAAAAATTTAAAATTAATGCCTATTCCCTATGCTTCAATTATTTTTCATACAATTTTTCTCAAAATATTTGGTTTCTTTGGAATAATTATTATTGAATTTTTTGCAATATTTATTTTCTTGCTTATCTTTTATAAAATTTTCTCTTATTTTTTTTCTAAAAATGAATCTATTCTTTTAAGCTTATTTTTTTTTATGATACCAGCCATAATAAAAATGGCAAATTTGGATGGTCTTACATATTTAAATTTGTTTCAACTCGAATTTTATTCATTAAGAATACCTAGGCCGCTTATACCATCCTTATATTTTTTTTCATTTATATACTTATTAGTTTTTATGGATAAAACAGTAATTTTTGAAAAAAAAAGAATGACTGCTCTTGGATTAATATTAGGTTTTTCTTTATCCAGTTATTACTATTTTTTTATAATTGAATTTTTAGCTTTTTTATTTTTTTTAATTTATAAATTTAAATTCAAAATCATTAAAGAACTGTTTCACAATTATAAATATTTTTTAATTTCAATATTTGTTTTTCTAATAGCTATTTCGCCTTTTATAATTAATTTAATTTATCATGAAAGCGATGTAACAGAACGTATGGGCACATTTGCCCTTACCATTGAAAAAAAAGGTAAATTGATTGATTATTATTTCAGTCAATATTTTGAGCTAAAGTTCTTATTAACATTATTATTATCAATATTATTTGTTTATTTTTCAAACAAAAAAAAAGTTAACAATGTTAAGTTAATTAATATATTTTTTATAATTTTTTTAAGTACTATTGTTTCTCCTGTTTTTTTCGCCATTATTTCTCCTCGATCAGGGTTAATGTCTAATTTTAATAATGCAATATTTGTCTGGGGCTTTATATTTTTTACTGTTTTTTCAATTATATTAATTAAACATTATTTAAAATTAAATCCAAAACAGTTACAAATAAATACTTTGATTTTTTTATTAATCGGTATTTATTATTTAAATTTTTATCTTGAAAAAAATCAATATTTAAATAATCAGGGTTACAAAGATAGAAGAATAGAATTTCAAAAAATCACAGAAAAATTAAATAATAAAAAAGATATTTTTACTAAGGATATATCCCTATTAACATTCGATAATGAGTTAATGATTTGGGCAATATTAAATGAGATCAAATATTTAAATTTAATTAATGGGCTTTTAGTACCTAAAACACACGATATGATTGAAAATGACTTAGTGAAAAATTTTAAATTTTTAAATCTTAAAGAAAAAGATTTTTTGAATTTTTTAAAAAACAAAAAAAAGGGATGGAGATTTTTTAATCCTAATGTAGTTAATTTTTTTGCTTATAGATATATGGCAAATTCATTAAATACTTATAAAGGCTCAACAAACTTTGAACCAAGTATAAAAGAATTCATTCTTTCAAGTTCACCAATGTATACTCAACAATCAGCAATACCAAATGAAGAATTTGGCAGGTTACAAAGAAAATTTAATGAATATAAATTTATAAATTATAAAGAACCAGAAATTATTGCGTTAGAAAAACTAAAACCTATAACCAAAAACATTGTCATAAATAAGCAAAATTACTCTAAATTATATGATGGAAATATTTATATTTTATATTTAAAAAAAAATCCTATTAGAAATGAATAGTATTTATAAAGTAGTTGTAATTTAATTTTTTGAATATACTTTACTATCAAATATAAAAAATAGCATGAATAACAAAATTAACATAGCATCACGCATATTTAAATCAATTTTTTTAAATCAAGTACCCAATTATTCAGTTATATTTATAGAAGGTAGGTGCAACATGCTCTGCGATTTTTGTTGTTATGCAGCAATGGATGCAAGAAAAGCCCCAATTATTTCAGCAGAAAAATGGGGGTCTATATTTAAAAAAGCGAAAAGTTTATTACATTTAACTGTAACAGGAGGAGAGCCATTTATAAGAAAAGATTTTGTTGAGATCATTGACAACATTATTCAAAATTGTGGTGTCCCAAGAATTAGCATTAAAACTAATGGTTTTTATAAAGATAGAATTAAAGATTTTATTCCTAAATTAATAAATAAACATAAGAATACAGAATTCACATTATCAATTTCGTTAGATGGGCCCGAAGATGTTCACGACAAAGTAAGAAATTTTAAAGGAGCTTATAAAAAAGTTTTAGAAACTGTCGATGTAATGAAAATTTATAGAAATCAACCTAATTTTTTTTTAAGATTAGCTTCAGTAATAACCAAGGATAATAAGCATATTTTAGAAGATTTTTTTAATCAAACTTTTTCATGGCCCATAGATTTTCATGAATTAATACTGGTAAGAGATGTTCCTGCAGAAGAACAATTAGAGCTCAAAGAAGACTATAAAAGACTTGCTAAAATTCAGCAAAAAAGATCGTCGACTAATTGGAAAAAAAGTTTTAATGGAAAGCTATTTGATAAAATTTATTTGGAAACAATAAAAAGAATAGATAGCAACAAAGTATATTCACCATGTTTGGCAGGTAAAAGATTTGTGGAAATTTTTCCAGATGGAGTCGTTAAAGGTTGTGAGGTCAAAAAACTGTGGAATATATCAAAAATTGGTAATGTAAATGAAGATAATTCCGATATTGTGGACATTGTTAAATCAAGAAAAGCTAAAGAATTTAGTAAAGTTGCAAAAAAATGCACATGCACATTCGAATGTGCAAATGCAATTAATACAGTTTATGATCTAAAACACTGGCTATCCTTAATATAATTTTAAATTTCATGGAACATAAGTATAGAATATCAATAATTATTCCTGCATATAATTCTGAAAAAAATATAGAAGAATGCTTAAAGAGCATATGTAATGAAATAAAAAACTTTGAATCTGAAATAATTGTAATTGATGATGGTAGTATTGATAAAACATCTGAAATTGTAAAAAAATTTAAAACAATAAAACTAATTAAATTAAAAAAAAATAAAGGTGTTGGTTATGTACGCAATTTAGGAGCAAGATTAGCAAGATATAAAATTCTCTGTTATATTGATTCTGATTTAATAATATCAAAAAATTCAATTTTAAATTTAGTCAAGAGATTATATCAAAATAAAAATGTTGGCTCCGTATCAGGAATTCAAGAGACTGCTAATCTTAATTCAGAAAGCTGGTCATCTAATTTTGTCTGTTTAAAATCATGTTATGGACTTGAGGAAATAGAAAAAGAAACAGAATTTCAAGTTTGTGCTTCGGATTTCTGCGTAATGTCTAAAGAATTATTAAAACAAGCCGGGGGATGGAAAACGTTAAGAAATGCAGGTGGAGAAGAATTCTATCTGGGATATAAAATAAATCAATTAAACAAAAAAAATATTAGGATTAAAAATGCTTCTTACAAAGCCTTTTTTGTAAGTTTATATTCGCGGTTTAAAAGAATTATAGATAGGACAGAAAAATATATTCATATCTTGTTGGAAAAAAAAAAGTTTGATGTACGTGGCTCGTTTGCAACTTCAAACCAAGCTTTTTCTTGTTTAATGACATTACTATTTCTAGTTCTAATTTTATTTTCTTTGAATTTAAATAAATCGTTCATTATATTTGGATTAACGATATTGTTTATTTTTCAAATGATTACTGAATACAAATTTCTAATCTTTGCAAAAAAACATTTTGGTTTAAAAATGTTATTATTTTCATTATTTGGAATTCAAGTTATTAATATTGGCATATTGTTAGGAGTAATATATTTCTTTTTACAAATTTTTAAGTTAAAGAAATGTTGAAATTACCTAAATTTATATATGGATTTAATTAATAATAATTTTTTTATGATTTAATAAATAAATTTGTTATGAAAGTACTATTGGTTTGCAAAGAGATGATAGCGTATGAACGTACAGCTATTATGCTACTATCTAGTAATTTAAAAAAAGAAGGACACCAAGTTAAAGCTGCTATGATGAAGATCGTTTCTGCTGCCAAAAAATCAAAACAATCACGTAAAACAAAATCTCTTCTACACTCAGATGCTTATGAGGGAAAATCATTTACATTTACAGATTCAGCGCAAAACAATAATAATTCTGTTGTTCCAGAAATTCACGATAATGTTTACAAAATTGTAAAAGATTTTCGGCCTGAATTAATTGGATATAGTGTAATGACTGGCGAACATTATGAAGTGCTGAAACTTAATAAAATTTTAAAAAAAAATTTTAACTTTATTTCTGTAATGGGCGGACCTCATCCAACTTTTAACAAACAAGTTATTGAAGAAGATGGTATCGACGCTATTTGTATAGGAGAAGGAGATAATAGCTTTCCAGAATTCATTAGAAAAATAGAAAAAGGTGAGGACTACTCATCGACCAAAACTTTTCACATTAAGTACAAGGGTAAGATTTATCGTAATCCACTAGGCAATTTAGTTTCAGATTTGAATGAGTTACCATTTCCAGATAGACAAATTTTATATGACGCAGATCCAAATTTAGCTGCTGTTGGTGCTAAATCTTTTATATCGGCTAGAGGTTGCCCTCATAAATGTAGTTATTGTTTCAATAAACAATATAATGACAATTATAAAGGTTTAGGACAAATCTTAAGAGTCAGATCGCCTGAACTAGTAATAAAAGAAATTGAAGATGTAAGAGCACGTTACCCTTTGGATACAGTGACGTTCACTGATGATATTTTTACTCTTAGGCCACCAGGTTGGATTAAAGAATTTTCTAAACTCTATGAAAAAAGAATTGGCCTACCATTTAACTGTAGTGCTCGCGCTAGTTCGGTAAAGGAACAAGATATTAAAGATCTTAAAAAAGCTGGACTGACGCATGTTTGGATGGGAGTTGAATGCGGCGATGAGAAAGCTGCAAATAAAATTTTTTTGCGGGGCACTAGTAACGATACCATACTTAAAGCAACTCAATGTTTTAATAAATATGGTGTAAAGATTATTTCCCTTAATATTATGGGATTGCCCGTCGATGACGCATTCAAAGTAGATTTGCGCACAATTGATTTAAACTTAAAAATAAAACCTGCAATGGCCTCTTTTGGTTTGCTTTATCCATTCCCTGGTACTGCTGTAGCAAAAATGGCAATAGCTTCAGGACATTTTGTTGAGGATAAAAATACTGTTTATTTAGAATCGAACAAACATTCCTCAATGCTGACATTTAAGTCAAAAAAAGAAAAAATGATGGTTGAGAATTTACAAAAATTGGCGGGCATAGTTGTAGATTTTCCGTTTCTACGTTTTATTGTTCCTTTTTTATGCAGCTTACCTTTTACAAAATTTTATCATTTCCTTTTTTATCTTCATCTTGGTTACTGTCATAAAATACGTTTAAGTCCAATTAAATTTAGAAATATCATTAAAGAATTTCCTATATTTTTTGGTTACTTCAAAACTTTAATAAGCAAGACATAAACAGTGAACGGCTTATTATTTTAATATAGTTAAATAAACTGACATGTGGTTTAATAGAAAACTTAAGGATATTTGATGAAAGTTTTATTTTATTATCGTGGTAGAGAACATTTGGAGTGTAGGCTCTAATTGCTTACTTAGAAAATTGCAGCCTTCATTAAAAAAATTAAAAATAAATTCTCAAAATAATATACAAATAATTTAATTTGGCGTAAATCAAATTTTTTTTCGTACAATAAAATGAAAATAAACTTAATCATTTTTTTATCCAGATTTGGAGTGGGAGGCGCTGGTAATTCGATTTTTAGATTATGTAAAGGTTTGCCTAAAAAAAGATTTAATATTTCAATAATTTGTCTAAAGAATTGTCCCTATGATAGGGAGTTTAAGAAAATTGGAATTAGGGTTTATAAAATCAAATCAAACAAAACTTTTTTTGCTATGTCAAAAGTTTTAAATATTACTAAATTTTTGATTTCTAAAAAATACAAAAAAAATATTTTTATCTCTAATATACATTACACAAATGTTTTATCTCTAATTTTTCTCAGAAATTTAAATAATTTAAAAATAGTTTTGGTTGAAAGAACCCCTCTAATGGAGTTAAGTATATACTTTGGTTTTATTGATTTTATAAAAAAAAATATTATTAAATCATTAATTTATTTATTATATAATTTATCTGATGCAATTGTTTGCAATTCAGCAAATATAAGTAAGCACTTTAAAAATAAATATAAACTCAATACAAAAACTATTTTTCCACCATCTGTTATAAATTCTTTTCAAGGTAGTAAAAAAATTTATAAGAAAAATAAAACTTTGATCATTGCTACAGTATGCGGGCTAACAAAAGAAAAAGGATTGGGCGTTCTTTTTCAAGCATTAAGTCTTTTAAATTTCAAAAATTATAAATTATTAATTGCTGGTGATGGAATAGAAAAATTAAAACTTAAACAACTTTCGGAAAAGTTAAATATATCCACTAAAATAAAATATTTTGGATTTTTGAAAGATATTAAACCACTTTTAAGACTCTCTAACTTATATGTTAACACTTCGTATTTCGAAGGTTTTCCCAATTCTGTTGTGGAAGCTATCAATTATGGAATACCGGTAATTTGTTCTCAAAGCCATGGTGGAATAAATGAAATTCTACTTCGTGGAAAATGTGGAACAATATTTAATAATGGAAATTCATTCGATCTAGCAAGCAAAATTGAAGAATATTACAATTATCCAAAAAAATACTTTTTAAAAACAAAATTGGCAAAAAAAAATATTAAAAGATTTACCTTAAGAAAAAATGTTTTGGGTTATGTAGATTTATTTAATAAATTGTGAATTAAAAATTAATCGTATCTTTATTTTTTATATACCATTCTACTGTTTTTTTTAATCCGACTGAAATATTTGTAAATTTTTTTATACCAGTAATATTTTTAACCAAACTGTTATCTCCGTGGGTTTTTAAAATATCTGCTTTTTGTAGTGACCTTTTTTTTATTGTAGGTTTATTTAATGTCAAATTATCAATTTCTTTAATTACCTTTGTAAGCTTTAAAGGCTTATTAGAACAAATATTTATAATTAAATGCTTATATTTTAATTTTGAATAAATTAACTTTTTCAAAATAGTACATACATCAGCTATATAGGTAAAATCTCTGAAATGATTTCCATAATTATTCAAATAAAAAACTTTTGATTTATTGTAAGTTGCGCTTAAATATTTCATCATAAGCATATCGGGTCTTCCCCATTCACCATAAACTGTAAAAAACCTTAAACCAATACATTTAATTTTATTTTTTTGTAATAAAACATTTACCATTTCTTCATTTATTTTTTTGCTCAATCCATAAATATTTTTTGGTTTTAAACTATAATTTTCTTTCAAGGGAAATTTGTTAAGCTCACCATAGGCAGAGCTTGATGAAGCATAGAATAATCTTGCCACTTTAAATTTTATAGACAAATTTAAAACATTAAAAAAACCGGATATATTATTTTCAACATAAGATCTTGGATTTACTAAAGAATATCTCACACCTGCCTGAGCTGCAAAATGAAAAACATAATTAAAATGATATTTTTTATAAAGTTTTATTAATTTTTTATTTTGATTAATATCAATTTTATAAAATTTAAAATTACGATTCTGCGCTAATTTCTTTAATCTTTTTTTTTTATAGCTTATGGAATAATAGTCGCTAAAATTATCTATTCCTACAACGCGTATCTTTTTATTTGTTTTTGCTAGAAAATTTGCAAAATTAAACCCAATAAATCCACAACAGCCGGTTATAAAAATTTTCATAGCGAAAAATATATACCAATTATTTTAATTTAAGTATATTTATTTGAACAATGAAAATTATCCCGTGCATTATTGGATTGGGTTATGTGGGTTTACCAATAACATTAAACCTCGCAAAGAGTTTTGTAACTTATGGATTTGATAAAAATAAAAAAAGAATAGAAAATTTAAAAAACAGAATAGATGTTAATAGAGAATTTGAACCAAAAAAATTTGATAATATAAAAAAAATTATTCTTACAAATAAAATAAAAGATATAAAAAAATGTAATTTTTTTATTCTTTGTTTACCAACACCAATACACAAAAATAAAAAACCTGATTTAACAAATTTAAATGATGCTATTGAGATAATTTCAACAATTTTAAAAAAAAATGATATTATTTTTTTAGAGTCAACTGTTTTTCCGGGTATAACTGAGCAATATAAAAATTATTTAGAAAGAAAAACCAATTTAAATAATAATAAAGATTTTTTTATTGGCTATAGTCCTGAAAGGGTAAATCCTGGAGATAGAAAATACACACTTAAAAATATTACAAAAGTTGTGGCAATAGAAACAAAAAATAAAAAAGCACTAGAAAAAATTTATAAAATTTATAATAAAATATCGAGAAAATTAATTATATCTAAAGACATTAGAGCTGCAGAAACCGCAAAGGTTATAGAAAATATCCAAAGAGATCTTAACATTGCTTTAATGAATGAAATTTTACTTATATGTAAAAAATTAAAAATAAATTTTAAGGAAGTAATAAGATTAGCTAAGTCTAAATGGAATTTTATGAATTTTATGCCAGGTTTAGTAGGGGGGCACTGCTTGCCAGTAGATCCATATTACTTATCGACTATTTCAAAAAAAAATAATTTAAAAACTGAAGTTACTTTAGCTGGAAGAAAAATTAATGATAGAATGTTAAATTACATAATCAAAGAATTAATTTATTTTTTGAATAAAAAAAACAAAACATTAAAAAATTCTAAAATCATGATCGTGGGTTTAACCTATAAAGCTGGTGTTGCTGATATGAGAAACTCATTGAACTTTAAAATATATAAAAAAATTAAAAAATATAACAATAAAATTTATGGATGTGACCCATTTGTTACGAAAAATGTTAAAACCACTTATCATATTTATGATAATGTAAAAAAAAGTACCTATTATGATGTAATCCTTTTTCTTTCATATCATAAGATATTTAAAAAAATTTTTCAAAATATTGTATCATCAAAAAACAGGAATAAAATTCTGGATCCATTTAATTATTATTCTTAATTATTGGTCCAGAATTTTATTGATATGAAAAAATCAAAATCTCTCCTGATATTTATTCCTTCTATAGAGAACGGTGGTGTTGAAAAAAATTTGTATTTAGTTGCAAACTATTTAGCAAAAAAAAATGTTTCTGTAAAAATTTTAACTTCATTTAATAATAATAGAAAATTTTTTGATAAAAGAATAAAAATTATATCTTTAAAAAATAAAGGTGATTTAATAAATTCAAGATTCTTGAAAACTCTAATTACAATTTTTCTTTTTTTTAAATATTGTTGTTTTAATAATAATCTAATTTTATCATTTCAATCAAATATAACAGCTATATTGTTGGGATTAATTTTTAATAAAAAAATTATTATCAGATCCAATACAAGCCCTGATAAATATATAAAAAATTCACTAAATAGAATTATATTTCAATTTTTTTTTAATTTTGCTGATGAAATAATTGTAAACAGTTACGAATTTAAGAAAAGATTTATAAATTTTTTTTCCATAACTCCTAGAGTAATTTATAATCCATTTATAAGAAAAAAATATAAAAAAATTAAATTTGATTTTTTTAATGATAAAAAATCCTTAAAAATCATTAATGTTGCAAGATTAACTGACCAAAAAGACCACTTAACCCTACTAATGGCAGTTAAAAAATTGAGCAAATTTATTAAATGCAAACTAGTAATTATTGGGAAAGGATATAAAGAAAAAAAATTAAGAAAATATATATTAGAAAATAATTTACAAAAAATCGTAAAATTAATCGGCTACAAAAAAAATCCAGAGTCGTATATAAAAATTTCAGATGTATTTGTTTTAACTTCTATTTATGAAGGATTGCCAAATGTATTGATAGAATCTCTGTATCTAAAAAAATACATTATTTCTTCTGATTGCCCAACCGGACCGAAGGAAATATTAAATAACGGTCAATATGGAGGACTGATTAAAGTTGGTGACTATAATCAATTATTTAAATTGTTAAAAAATTTTAGCAATAAATCCAAAAAAATAAAATATAAAATTAATCAAGGATATAAAAGTCTTGCTAGATTTAACCACAAAAATAACTGTAAAAAATATTTTCAAATAATATCTAAACATTTATAAAAAAAATGAAACAAAAAAAAATTTCAGGTGGATTAAGAAAAAAAGGAATATTAAAAAAAGATAAAAAACATTTACCTCTGATTTCAATAATTACAGTTGCATTAAATAGTAAAAAATTTTTACAACAGTCAATAAATAGTGTTTTAAATCAAAGCTATAAAAATTATGAACTTATAATTATTGATGGACAATCAACAGATGGAACTTTGGATATTATAAAAAAAAACAAATCAAAAATAGATTATTGGATATCTGAAAAAGATAATGGTTTTTCCGACGCTGTGAATAAAGGAATAAAATTCAGTCGCGGTTCAATAATTGCTATCCTTAACTCAGATGATATTTTTTATAAACACGCTCTTAGAACAGCTACAAATTATTTTAATCGATATAAATACATAGATTTTCTTTTTGGAAGTGTAATTAAATATAAACTTTTGTATGGATACAGGCCGTGGAAAATACGTTGGAGTTTTGGTTTTTATAGCACACACTCTATTGGTTTTTTCATAAGAGAAAAAGCCCAAAAAAAAGTTGGTTATTACAAAACTAAATACAAATATTCACCGGATTATGATTTTTTTTATAGGATGATTGTAAAACACAAACTGAAAGGTATGGCTACAAAAAAAAATGAAATATTTGGAAAGTTTAGACGTGGTGGCATAGGTTCAAAATTACCTTTTATAGATTATTTAAACGAAACTGTCAGAATTAGATTGGACAATGGACAAAATATATTTTTAGTTTCGATAATTTTTTTACTAAAATATACAAGATATTTAATCAATAAAATATTTTTAATTCAATAAAATTAACTATTAATAAGATAATTCAACAATCAACGGTCTGTGAACAGATCCAAAACTATTAGATGTCTTTTTAATAATCATTTTAAAATTATTAGAAAATAAAATATGGTCGATCTGAATACCTAAAAAATTAGGCAAAAATGCTGGCCAAGTAGAAGTTATATTTTTATATGATGTATAAGTATATAAATTTGTTTCTTTTAAAAATTTCGCAAATCTTTTTGATGTCGAGGTCATATTTAAATCACCTAAAAGGATTAAGTTTTTATTAGTATTACTAACTATAGTTTTAAGATAACTGATTTGTTGTAAAGCATCATTGAAAACCTTTTTGCTACCTCCTACCAATAGATGAATCCCTACTATAGATATTTCTGCTTCATTCAAGATAAGATTTGTAGTAACCACATGATTATCGTCCACTTTAGTGTTTGTTAAAGGATGTTTGCTTAAAATTAAACTATCAAAAGGATTTTTTGGTTTATTTAATTCTGTACTATATGGAAAAATTGATCTTAAAGTTTTGATTTTATCTTGCATTTGTGAGGAAAATTCTTGAAATTGTACAATATCTGGTTTCTCAGATAAAATCATTTCACGTATATTATTGAAGTTTTCAACAGAATTTTCATAAGAAATATTAAAACTTATTAAACGAAGTTTATTTCGAATTTGTGATCTATCTTTTAAAACTGCATTACAATGACTACAGGATAATAAAATATCGGTTGCAAATATAATGCAAACAAAAATACAAATCACAGATGCCCAAAACCTTTTTAAAAAAAGCAAAATAAAAAATAGCAGTATTCCACCAATAAGTATTTGAAAACCTAGATGGCTAAATATATCTATGAAAAAAATCTTCGAATCAAGTCTGCTAAAAAAACAAGCAATTAAAAAAAAGAAAAAAAGTATATTTCCTTCCTTAAAGACAGTTCTATCAATAAATGCAAGATTGTCTTTCATCCTTGATTATACAATCTTTCTTTATATTCTTTTTGCCTGTCAAATTTTTTGTTTAAATCTTGAAATTTATCAGTTTTATAACTAATAATCATCCCAACCGTAGTCAGGATACCGATAATGACAACGACTATGAGAAGTTCGATGAGATTGAAGACTCGGTGTTTCATGTTTATAAATCTAGTGTCCGTAAAAGTAAGTCATTCCCTTAATTCTTTTTATCCTTTCTGGCTTATTTATAAACTTCCATCCTTTTGTAATTATTAATTTTATAATCCATCCTGGTACTCTAGTTTTCATACTAGGACGCATCCAATCCATATCAGCAATATTTAAATTAGAAAGTAAAAGTTTATTTTCTACAACATAATCATGAATCTTTGTTCCTGGAAATGGAGTAAGAAAATTAAAATTTGCAGAATCAATTCCTGCGGACATATGTTTTCTGGCTAGATTAAAAGTTTTTATCATTTCAAAAATCGTCTCATCAGGATAACCAAAAATATAATTTCCTCCTATTTCCATGCCCAATTGTTTTGCTTTCTTTATTAATCCTACAACATCGTGCTTTTCTAAATTTAATTTTCCTGAACAATATTTATTCAATATTCGTTGTGATCCAGATTCTATAGGATATTGTAATCTTTTAAATCCAGCGGCTGCCATAGCCTCCATTAAAGACTCATCAACTCCCAATTTTCCATCAGCCCTTGTGCAAAGGTGAGCTAAATTAATACCATTGGTACCAGCAAGCTCCATACCCATTTCTGCAATTTTTAAGAATATTGTTTTAGCTCTAGACTTTTTAGCCAACATACTGTCATCTTCTACAAACACATACTTAACTCCCAAGCTCTTCAAAATACGAATTTCTTCATTTACTCTATCAATAGATTTCATCCTGTATTTCCTTGTGTTACCTGAAATAGAACCCTCTAATTCTTTGGAAACATGACAAAAATGACACTTAAACGGACAGCCTCTTGAAAACATTACTGACGCATATGCAATATTACCATCTTTTAATCCTCCCCCATGTGGCCGTGCTATTTTCCAATATTTTTCCAATGGCAACATTGTCCCACGCTGGAATTGGTAATTCATCTAAATTTTGAATTATTTTAAGCCGTGGATTTACAAAACCTTCTTTTCCAGCAACTCCATTTATTTTTGAAAAATCTCTTTCCCCTTTTCTAAGTGATTCGCCAATTTCAACAATAGTTTCTTCTGCTTCTGATAAACATATTAAATCAGCGCCAGCATTAAAAAATAGTGGCATTTGAGATTTAGCGTTTACTCCACCTAAAATAATTATTTTATCTGGATATTCTCGCTTAATTTCAGCTACAACTTCTTCTACCATTCTAGTTTGGGCCGTAAATATAGAAGATATTCCAATCACATCATAATCTACAACTTCACCTAAAATATCTTTAATACTCATTCCAACTCTAACTAAACCGTTTGGTTGTATTTTTTCATTAAAAAAAGTTTCTTCTAAAGTATAACCATCATTTCCTACCGTGGCATCTAATATGCTAACTTCAAAATCTTTATTTCTTAAAGCTGACGCAAGATATATTAATCCCAATGAACCTTCTGGTTTAATTGCTCCAAATCTTTTATCAAAAATTTGTGGACCATACATTAATAAAAACTTTGGTTCCATTTTTGAATATTTTTTTTTCACAAATAATTTATGATAAAATTTTTAGATTTAAAATAATTCGTCACAAACCATTTTTCTAATAATTTGTTTAAAAGATGTTTTGGCTTTCCAGTTTAATATTTTTTTAGCCAATCTTGGATCTGACCGATAAGATTTTATATCCTTCTTTCTGATGAATTTTTTCGTATTTTCTTTTAAGCGATTTCTCGGGATTTTTAACAATCTGAATGTCTCAAAAATAAAACTCTTAAGACTATGTCTTTTACCCGAACCAATTATTAAATCTTTTGGATTCTTTTGCCTAAGCATTAAATACATTGCCTCAACATATTCTGGGGCCCATCCCCAATCTCTATAAATATTAATATTGCCTAGATATAAATGTTTTAATTTTCCTTTTTTTATCAATTTACCACAATTAATAATTTTTTTTGTTACAAATTCATTGGATCTTAATGGGGACTCATGATTAAAAAGTATACCACTACAGCATTTGATTCCATACCACTCTCTAAATATTTTTGTTAACCAAAAGCTGCTTGCCTTACTTACCCCGTATGGGCTTTGAGGAACAATATAAGATTTTTCATTATAAATATTGTTTTTTCTATTTTCGTAAAATTGACCCGATACTGCATTAAAAACCTTAATTTTATTGTTGATTTCTTTTACAATTTCTAAAATATTCAATAAACCCAGTGTATTGCTCTTAAAAGTTTCCGCAGGATTTGTAAATGATTTAGTGACAGAAGATTGACCACATAAATAATATATTTCTTGGGGTTTTATTTTTTTTATTATTTTTTTAACTATTTTAAAATTTTTAGGATTACATTTGATTATTTTTATTTTGTTTAAAACTCCTAATTTATCAAGATTATTAAGATTTTTTTTTCCAATGTTTCTAGTGGTGCCATAAATATCGTGTCCTTTACTAAACAAAAAATGGCTTAAGTATGATCCATCTTGACCGGATACGCCAAATATTAATGATTTAATTTTATTTTTTCTCATTTATTGGAACCATTTATCTTATAGCTCTTAATCTAACAAATATCATTTATAAATTGGATGAAAATTATTTTTTTAATTCTTTTGCAAGTTCGTCATACTCTTTCATTTTTCTTTTCATAAAATTCACGGTTAATTTCGTTTTAATTGCAAGTCCTCTTGGAGTTAAAATATAAGCATAATTTATTTTATTTTTGTTATTTTGAAAATTTTTTAATTTAATGTGTCCTTTTTTTTTCAGAGATTTTAGGCAATAATTTAACTTTCCTAAACTAAAACCTAATTCTGACGCTAGTTCTCTTTGTGTAGACGCAGGTCTCTCTTTAATCTTTCTTAACAAATCAAAGTGATCTTGTTTTTCATCCATAATCTGTTAGTTATAATAGTATATTGTTCAATAAATGAACAGTAAAGAAATTGAGTTTCAAATATTGAACATTATTAAAATTAAAAATGTATAAAAAAAATAAAAAAAACCCAAAAAAACTGCAAGTTTATGCTAAAAAATTAATTCCAGGTATTTCACAACTCTTTGGAAAGAATCCTGAACTATATTTACCAGGTGGTAATTGGCCTACATATTATTCTAAAGCTAAAGGAGTTTATGTTTGGGGAATTGATAATAAAAAATTTATTGATTTTTCAATGGTTGGTGTAGGTACTTCAGTTTTAGGTTATGCGGATAAACATATTAATGAAGCAGCTATTAAAGCTATAAATTCTGGTTCTATATCAACACTTAATCCACCAGAAGATGTTGAGTTAGCAGAAATATTAACCAAAATTCATCCTTGGGCAGATAGTGTAAAATATGCACGAACGGGTGGAGAAAGCATGTCAATTGCTATTAGGATAGCTAGAGCTTATTCAAAAAAAGAAAAAATTTTATTTTGTGGTTATCATGGTTGGCATGACTGGTATTTATCTGCCAATTTAAAATCAATAAAAAATTTAAACCAACATCTTCTTTCTGGATTAGAGCCGTTAGGAATCCCAAAAAGTCTTAGGGGTACAGTAATTCCTTTTCGATTCAATGAATGGGAAGATCTTGAAAAGATTGTTAAGAAAAATGTAAAAAACTGCGCAGCAATAGTTTTGGAACCCTGCAGAGATTACGTTCCCAAAAAAAATTATCTTGAAGAATTAAGAAAAATTTCAAATAAAAATAATTGTGTTTTAATTTTTGATGAAATCACTTGTGCATGGAGAATTGGTACAAGCGG
>Ga0187827_10004834_pt1 | contig 16237 bp, 14 predicted proteins | sample ETNtaG_39_FD_167969 | JGI IMG/M metagenome (GOLD analysis project Ga0187827, IMG submission 167969) | Marine microbial and viral communities from oxygen minimum zone, Eastern Pacific Ocean - ETNP2014_SV_150_PacBio MetaG (Illumina Assembly) | ecosystem: Environmental > Aquatic > Marine > Hypoxic...
GTAGACCTCCGTGTTAGACTTTCAAAACGGGAATGTCCTCAACCGGTTTAAATCTTCGGCGCCACAATTCATCCAGAGCCTAAAGGCACTGGCGTTCTTGTGGCTATTTTTAAGTAAAAAGAAATTCGGAGAAGTGGATTGGCAGACCGACGTGTTCCAGCTTGGAATTCTCTTCTACGAGATGCTTACCGGTGTGAACCCGTTCTACGACGAGGACGCTCTGGGGATAGTGGGTAATATTACCGGTGAAACACCCGATCTTCCAAGTTCTATAAATCCCGATGTCCCGGCATTCCTTGACAAGATCATAATGAAGGCTTTGGAAAAGCAGAAGAAGGATCGTTGGCGCAGCTCGGAAGCAATGTTCCACGAATTGAATTCGGACCTCAAGAAAAAAGAGGAGGGAATTCAGAAATACCGAAAATCCCTCGAGCGAGCTCTCCGAGATAATATCATAACCGAAGACGAGGACGTGATGCTGGCGGAGTTGAGAGAGCATTTCGGTATCACGGCGCCGGAGCACGAAAGCCTTTTGGATGAGATGACGAAAGGATGATACGGAAAGATTTATATTATTGGAAGTTACAGTACTAATGAGACGGTGGAATACCATGGCTGAAGTTTGGTTCAATGAGATGAGTCGAATAAACGAAATGACCATCACGGATGAGTTCTACATGGTCTCCACGAGAACCCGGGGCAGGGTGGTGGCCCGTCGCCTGAAGAAACTGAAGGAAGGTGGCGTAATCCTGGTGGCCAAGAACAAGGAAAAGGTTATCGGTTATATCACTAACAAAGAGATCGTGAGATCGGTAGCGGACGGCGATAATCCACTTGATCTATCGGCCAAGGAGCTTATGGACACCGATTTCATGGAGGTTGTGGAGGATGAGATGCTGGGTAATGTTCTTCCAATGCTGACCGAGAGATACCCCAACGCCATCGTTGTCATCGACTACGACGGGAAATGCGTGGGTTTCTTCTCAAAGAACGATTACAAGGATGCTCTGGCTCTGCTGGGTATATATGATCGGTCCCACGAGCCCGAAACCCCGGACGAATGGCGGACCCAGGGTATTGCCATGTCGTCCATGGGGCAGCCCAAGAAGGCTCTGGAGTGTTACGAAAAATCCCTTGCGCTGTACGGTGACCAGGAACGCGGATGGTTCGAGCTGGCCCGAAGCTTCGAGGGCACCGAGAGGTTCAAGGACTCTCTCATGTGCTACGAGAGGGTGAACGCCATAAACCCCAACAACGAGGATGCCTGGCTAAATCGAGGGAACGTTTATGCAAAGATGAGGAACGTCAAGCGTTCCCTACAGTGTTACAGCAAAGCCCTGACGCTGAAGCCGGATGACGTGAAGATACTCACCAACATGGGGCTTGCATACTCCGATCTTGGGAAACTGAATGAGGCTATTAAATGCTTCGATAGGGCGGATGTGGTGCAGGGGGAGACCGCTGCCATCTGGTACAGCAAGGGCAACGCATACGACAAGGCGGAACAGGAGAAGAAAGCCATCAAGTGCTATGACAAAGCCCTCAAAATTAATCCCAACCACGAGGACGCCTGGTTCAACAAGGGCGGCTCCCTTCACGTGCTTGGAAAGGAGAAAAAGGCTGCGCAGGCCTTCAGAGAGGTTCTTCGCATCAATCCACAGAACCAGAGCGCCAGGGAGGCAATTACCGTCTGCGAAAACGACAAGGGAGTCGGATTTTTCTAATTTTTATGTTACCTGAGGATAAAATATGATTGGTTCGGGGGATAATGTTGGGGATGGGGGGGCGGTAAGCTCAGGGGGTGTATTCAGGGCAAATGGACCCGTTTCAACGGTTAGCAGGGAGGAGTTCATCAACGTTCTCGCGAAGACCTACAAAGCGGATGTGTATGCTACCAAGAAAGGGATTTTCAGGGCCAGATACCTTTATGCGGTGGAGTGGGAAGGAAAAACCTATTTTACAGAGACGAGAAAACAGTTCCAGTTCACAGAGTATATACGTGTGGTCAACGTGAAGAAGATAGCCATATGAAAATGAGCATTAGACCTGATTTCTCATATTGTCATATAATTCTTTAATAAATTGGCTTCTTCTCTTCGAGGGCGCTGCCCACTGCGTTCCGCAACAACATTTGTTGCTGCATCCTCGGGACGTTACCTTACGGATGACCCGTTCAGGGCGAACAGCGCCCTCGTCCACGATACCAAACAATAAATTGTTGTAAAATAAAAGGGGGCTACCCCCTTTCAGGTCGGCGTTCTGCCGACCAGTACGCATTATTTTCTCGGATAGCCCGGAACACAGAGTCTTAGCGGTACATACATTATGCACTTCATAATGCTTTACGAAGTTTTTCGTTCCTGTCATGTTCACTATGATCTTTAGTGAATGAGATGGTTCGTTTCATCATAATAGGAAATAATAAGATAGATTTATATCATATGGGTTACAATTGTTATACTGGTGATATAAATGACGAGCGTTCAGGTGAATATAAGAACTACTCCTTTCCTAGCGAATGAATTAGACCATATCGTACAAGATGGGTATTTCCGTAGCCGATCTGAAGCATTGAATGAAGCAATTCGATTATTGATCCGTCGTTACAAGTTGGCAAAACTCGAATCAAAGTTAGCTTCAGTAAGAGAAGGAACCGAAAATCTACCATCTGTTACAGAAGCTTTACTTAAAGCACGGGAAGAGGAAGATGCATGAAAGAGTGCTTGGATACCTCGGTCATAGTAAAATGGTTCAAGAAAAATGAATCCCGTGAAGAAGAAGCATTAGCCATCAGGGAGAAACTCAATACAATGGAGTCCGAAATAATAATCAATGAATGGGTCCTGCTGGAATTGGTACGGGCTTTGGTGAAATCCGATTACTCATGCCCGAAAATTGAAAATGCCATTGATTATATGAATGGGGTGATCGATATTGGAGCGATTCGAACAGTCAAGGTCAGCGACGTGATCGATTTAGCCCAAAAATATCAAATTGAATTCAGTCTATATGCAGCTGATGCGGTCCATTTGGCTACAGCGATACATACGTCCTCAGATGTCTTTTGGACCGAAGATAAACATTTTATGAAAGAGAAGATCATCAGAATGGCCGACACCTTCCTCTTAAAGATAAAGCAGTTGAAGGACTATTAACTGGACGGGATACGTATTAAAAACGAGCCTGTTATTTCTTTTATCTCCATTCTTTTGTGGTTTACGGCCTGAAACATTATCGGTTTACGGCTTACGCCTTCACCTAACTTGCTACCCAACATGCATTCCCCTGACCGTAATGACCAACACATGCAACTTCGAGAGTCCGCTAGTCGTTTTTCACATATGACCATTTTCAGGTTTTTCCCGATCCTCCCCGTCACTGAGTGCCACTTTCCTCAACCTCACCCGTTTGATCTTTTTCTTCCTCCGTACCCGTTTGTCTTTCGATGCCTTTTGCCACATCAGGGCGTTCATCTCCTTCTCCCTTCTGCGGCGTGATATTACTACTATGATTATAATGGGGGTTACGATAAGGACAATAAGGCCCATAGCCAGGAGTACCGGAAATCCGGAAAAATTGTCATCACGTGTCACCGTTATGATCAATGTGAAATTACCCGATGCCATTTCGTCATCCGTAACCGTCAAGGTCACCACGTAACTCCCTGCTTTTTCGTAACTGTGAGAAACCGATTTGCCTTGTCCCATTTCTCCGTCCCCGAAATCCCACAGGTAAGTCAAAACACCTGCCGGGGCCCCCGAACTGGAAATGTCGTAGTCGGGATCGAAGGACAAGGATGCGTCGAGATGAACCGCCTCGCCAGTCGTCACTGTTCTGTTCCTGCCGCCGAGAGCTATCGGAGGACGGTTTTTATTATTTACAATCAGATTAACCAGATGATGGTCCGAAAGTTCTCCATCCGTCACAGTCACGATCACGGTGTATATGCCTGAATCCCAGTAACCCGTGGTCCATGTGTCCTGGCTCATGGCGCCTGAGTAGCTGAACTTGAGAAAGGGGCCGTCCACATCGGTGGCATTGGGTGAAAGCTTTACGGTATCTCCTTCGTCCACAATGATCTCATCTAAATATTTTATCACCGGAGCATCGTTCACAGGCTGTACATTAACATGTAGAGAGGCGCTTGCCGATGCGTTCTCGGGGTCCGTGGCGGTGAAATTGATCATACCGGTACCGGACCAGTTCGCGGCGGCAGCCAGGTCCACGATTCCGTTTTCGTGTATCATAATTATTATATTTGGGCTTCCCTGATACGAATATACGAGATCGGTTCCGTCGATGTCCGCGAAATACTCGTCCAGATCAAGGGCGTTCTCACGGGTCCTGTCTTCAAGAAAAGTGATGGGTGGTAAATCCCTGTAAAGAACGGGGGGATCGTTGACATTCAGGACGGTGATACTGACAAGTTCATAATCAATTCCACCCTCTCCATCAGTTATCGAAAAGTTAACCAAATGTTCCCCGACATCATTATTCGAAGGCCGCCATTTCACCTCTCCGGTCATTGGATCGATCATGAAACGGTGGAAATCATCCCCGAATACCAGTGTATCAATGGGGTCTGTGTCCATATCCACCGCAGTTGCGTTGAACCATAAAAGTTCATCCTGAAGTACCGTTCTTTCACCGATCCGGCTCAGTACCGGCGCGGTATTGAGAACTTCGAATATTTTTTTAACAGTAGCCGAGCTTCTTCCCGTGCTGTCCAATGCAAATATCTCCATATAATAAATATTCCCGTATACGAGGTTCATGCCATCGATCTGATAATAAAGAGTTCTTGTTGTAAAATTCGATAAAATGTCTTTCTTGCCATGGGCCGTGCCTATGCTCAGATTATATTCGATGTCATCGGAATCGAGATCAACCGAGGGGGACCAGGAAATGAGGGGACGAAGGGAGTGTGTCACGTCGGGAAGGATATTCCCAGGGCTGGAGGGCGGCGTATTACTGGTTTCCACGAGATCTGCCAAAGTTGCAATTACCATCTGGGTGGTCTTCGTTACCTGGGTGAAATTGATTATATCGATCCGGTCTGACGGTCTGTGATAGTAGGGATTCCAGTTATTGATATCTTCATCCTCCGATATCAGCACCGCATCGTAACCGCGATCCCAGAACCTGAAATGATCGCTTCTCCGGTAGGAAGCATTGTTATGAACCCTCACGTCCAATCCAAGGCCGTACTTGGAGTTAGCGTTACTTAAAGAATTGGCGAGCCACATGGAAAGCTCGTTAGATCTGACCACGTTGGCGAAATTGGTATTGTTGTTGAAACCGATCATGTCCAGCTGTATGTCGCAGATTATGTTGTCCCCGCTCTGTTTTGCATTCCCCACGTAATCACCACTACCCCGGTATTTCTCCTCTTCGGCGTCGAAGGCTATGAACTTTATCGTGAAGGGGAATCGGTACTGCGACATTATCCTTGCAGCTTCCATCATTGCAGCTATTCCGGAACCGTCGTCGTCCGCTCCCGGACATGTGATGTTATGGCTGTCGTAGTGTGCGCTTATGATGTATTCAGCATCGCTGCTTCTATTGGTGCCGGGTAGCGTTGCCACTACGTTCACCACGTAGAGATCGACAATCCTCTTATCGTCAAGCTCGTAATTAAAATGAGTATAGTTGTCATATTCTACAGTAAGATGATTGCTGTTGACGCCGTGGATATTTGATGCGTTGAGACTTTCGCGGCCCAACTCAGTGAAGCGATCATGGAGGTATCCTGCCGCCTTGTATTTTTCTGGCGTCGTAGTGTGCCGGGTGCCGAAGTCCGTGAGATCGTGAATTACAGCCGCAAGATCCTCTTTATCCACCTCAGCTATCATTTTTTCAGTACCTGCTCTCGCGTCGAAAAAAATATTTATTGATTTGGGCGAGTCCATATAGACCCGATGCTGTTTTACAATGCTGTAATTATCATAGGCAACTATCCTGTGGGACGTCCGGCGGAGCTTTTTAACCTTAAAAAATTCATCGGGGACATACTGGCATTCCTCCAATTTGATCCCTATCAGGGACACGGGAGAAAGGGTATCACCGCGATAACATTCACGTCCAGTAAGATCCTGAATCACCACGGTAACGTTGGAATCGGTGTGATCGGGAGGACGGGTTATGTCGACATTGAGTGACCATTTCACAGATAAGGCGGACTCTGCATCCCCGAAAAATATTTTATCTCGATCAAAAACGGTATCGGTACATTCCATATTTGACCCGTTCTCGAGGTGGAAATCGTACCGGGCCGAGTCTATTATGATGGTATTCTTGACGATTGGGGAGGCTCTATTGGAGCGGATGGCACAATCCGCTTCCCGTATGACGCACTTGTCCATGGAGCTTTCTGCTTTATCGCCTGGGGTGACATTACTCCGATCGAAAACGATGCTTCCCCAGTTCGCACCCTCATGAAGTGAGGTAAAAGTGATGACATTATTCACTCCTGAATGGCTTGCCATCAGCATGCCCTTGATAATAAGATTCACACCGGCGTCCAGGTATACCGTCACACCAGGATAGATCACCAACATATCGTTCTCTTCCAGGATTAGGTCGTCGTAAAGATATTTATCGGTGTTCCAGGTGAGATGCGCCCGAAAATTACTGGATGAACGGATATTCGAAGTATTCTCGTCGAGCTTTATTCTACTTTTCTTGGAGGAAAATGATGAAAGAATGCCCTGGTGATAGCCGCCGAGTGCCATGAAAATGACTATAATAAGTATCAAGGCGGTCTGCCGTTTGTGGGATGTTTTTGGATTACTGGCAGGCATGTATGCTAGATTGAGCATACACCTATATTAAATTAGCCATGAAGCGAGTTATGATTTTATAGTTTTATTTCAGCATTTCCTTCAACCTATCGTACATCACGTCCGTACTCCGCCATCGTTCTTTCTTTTCCCGTGTGAGAGCCCTCATCACGATCTCATCTAGACCACCTGGAATATTGGGGTTGAGCGAGCTTGGCGGTTCCACGTCGGTATACAGAATATTGGAAATAACTTCGGCCGGATCTTCCGCCATGAACGGATTTACACCTGTCAACATCTCGTAAAATACAGTTCCAAGCTGGAACAAATCGGTGCTCCAGTCCACCTTTCCGTATTTTTTCGGTGAAATTTGCTCCGGCGCGCTGTATGCAAGGGTTCCCTTGTGACCGCTGCTCTCCGTGATACTTTCCGAGGCCATGAACTTGCCTATGCCCCAGTCAGATATTTTTGGCAGACCGTCCACAGTAAAGAGAATATTTTCGGGCTTGATGTCCCTGTGAACAGTGGCCATGCGGTGGGCGAAGGACATGGCGTCCAGCAGTCCCAGCATTATGTTCACGCTCTCCTCCACCGACAGCTCTCGCTCGGCAAGAAGCTGCTTCAGGTTACCGCCCTCCATAAGCTCCATCACCATGTGAGGGATAGGATCGGTTCCGGCATCATAGAGCTCGACAATGTTCGGGTGGCCCAGTTTTTTCCATATCCTTGCCTCCGATTCGAACTTATCGTATATGGAGGAATCCAGGGTCTCGTCCAGCAGTTTAGGGAGCTTTAAAGCGACCTTTCCACCTTGGATATTATTCGCCTGGTATACCGAGGCAAAACTTCCAGAACCCAGTTTGTGAGTTATCTGATAGTTAGGAACTATCTTCTCTATTCGCTCGTCCACCGGTTTCATATGAATTTCTCGTCCGCCGCTCATGTCTATACTTTTCTGTTCCAGCTTTTCCTCTTCGTATATTGGTCTCAATACTGCGAATTTGACCTTGGCTGATCTGGCTCTACTCTTGCGAACAACGGGAACCATGAGTAGCACCACAGAGGATGTCAAAAGAATATAGAAAATATAATTGTTAAAGTTTGGGAACCAGTCGGCATTATCACCGATCCCGTCGGCAAATGGCCAATCTGCGTCAACCCATTCATCGGGGTCCTCCGGGAAGATATCCAATTCAAGACCAGTGGTGGAACTATCTTGGGTCATTCCTTTATTCCATTTATCAGGTGCCCCATCCCCATCGGTATCAATACTGGCCGAGGGATCTTTGGGAAATGCATCCAGTCGGCTGATGTTGGTTGTTGAGTCGTCCATGGTCATATTCGGATTCCATTCATCGGGAAAACCGTCCTGGTCGGTATCCATGCTGGCAGCGGGGTCGTTGGGAAACTGATCGATATGTAATCCCGATATGCTTTCCTCCACCGTTTTTCCCTCGTTCCATTCATCGGGCGAACCGTCGTCATCCGAGTCCACGGCCGCCGCTGGGTCTGCGGGAAAATCATCCTCCAACAATAAAAATCCGTCATCATCCGGATCGAAAGATACCATGAATATCTGGGAGTCGGAAGTACCGTAGCACCCGTAGCGTCCATCCCGCGATACGGCGTTGGACTCCACGCTGTATTTCGCACTTCCCAGCTCATACAGAACTGAATCGTCCTCCATGTCCCAGATCACCGTCTTTCCGTCCTTGCCCCCGGACAGCATGTATCTCCCATTGGGTGTGCCTCCGAGACAGTATACAGTATCATCGTGCCCCCCCGTAAGAACCTTCTTTTCCCTCAATTCAGCGTCGAATTTTTTTATTACACCATCCTTCCCGCAAGAAACTATTGTGTTACTATCCAGCCACAGCGTGTCATAGATCCTGTCGGTATGGGCCGTGATGCTATGAAGGGTATCGTTGCCCGGCCAGTAAATGTGCAGACGTCCGGCCTCGTCGCCCATCACCAGAGCGTCGTCGTCCGGTGAGAAGGACGCGGAAAATATCTTTTCCCCCAGGGCCTTTTCCCGGTATAGCCCGAAGGTGGTGGTATTGAAAAACAGCAGAGTGCCATCCCCCGTGCTAACCACAAGAAGTGACGAATCGTGGGAGAACTTAACACTGTAGATGCTGCCGTGATCCGTAGAAATCTCTTTTGTTATCTTGCCGGTTATGGGGCTTACTATATACAATGTGGCGTTGATGCCGTCTACGGCTCTGCCCCCAGTTGCGGCCATTCCCCCTGTGGGATGTACGTCCACCGAGTAGAGGCTCACCGGCAAATCCTGATTATGAACCATGTTCCCTTCAATGTCGTAGATCAATAGATCGCCAGCGTCAGTAACGGCCAAAAGGGTTGATTTTCCCGGAACATAAGAAAGATCATTGATGTTGCTTTTATCCGCGTTTATCGGGGTGACGCTGTAATGCTGCGCGGAAATACCGGTGGCGGAAATGAGAACCAGGCTCAGAGTAAATACGAGCGGAATAAATATTCTACCAAACTTTGTCCATTCCATGCTACAACCCTTTCCGTGGTCTAATTTCGTCTTCGGAAGTACAGTATCGACACGACAATCGTCAGGGCGAAGAACAACACGGTGATGCTGACGGGGCTGGCCTCTGTACTGTCTTCACCATCAGACGGATAATCGTTTTCATCACTACTATCATCATCGTCGAACTTGGAACTTTGTCTTGGTGGTTTGTAATTATTAGTACTACCACTACCGGTGTTACCGGAGTCGTAAGTCTGGTCATCCTCTTCCTTTTCAACAGATGCGGGTTCTTCCGGCTCCTCTTCGAATTCCTTCTCCGCCACCACTATCATTGTAGTGTAATCCGTTACGATCTGGAATTCCAAGGCGGTCTGGATCAGCTCTTCTTTGTATATGTCCCGGTTCTCATCGTCGATAAGCATCTTCTCCTCACACCACTTGATATGCATGAAAGCCCAGAGCTGGGACACGAAGGGATTATCATCAACCGTGGGTGTGAACTCTCCCGAGAATTCGGTATCGTCGTCTACTGTTACGCCAGTACCCGAGAACGTTACCTTTTTTCCCGCGTCAGAGACCTTTCCAAGGACGCAGTGTTCCTGCCCCTCGAACATGTAGGGTGCATGACGGCTATATACGTTCATGGCATTCTCATAACCAAGATCCAAGCTGTGGATCAAGGGCGTTGATATGGTGTTGTAGAAGTGGGCGATCTGCTCGCTTATGTCTGTCTTGTCTATACGGTAGGCCCTGCCATAATTTACGTATGAGAGCTTTTTCAGGAATTCGAAATCCATATCATAGCCCACGCCCAGTGAGAATATCGATACCTTCTCCGTATTTTTCCCTTGGATGGAAGAGCAAATGCCGTTAGATGTTTGAATCGAGCCGGCAGTTGGTTCTCCGTCCGTCATAAAAACGATTATCTTCATTCGGCTAGCATTGTTTTCGAACATCTCGAGCCCATTATCGAGGGAATCTATGATATTGGTGGCGCCGTCCGCTATCAATCCATTGATATAATCTTTTGCATTCTTCACTGTGGTGGAATTGGGTGCCTGAAGTTCACTTTTCCATAGGGTCGGATTATCACTGAATGAGATTATGTTGAATCGATCCGTCTCGTTGGATAACTGGTCTACTATGAGATTGAAGGCATCTTTTGTCTGTGTCATTTTGTTGCCGCTGTCCATGGAACCCGAGCAGTCCACGATGAATACGATGTCCTTGTTGAGTGCTTTATCTCCCAGGTCTTCCATTCCCGGTGCGAATGTATGAAGGAAATAGGTGATCTCACCATCCTTATGGAACTGGATATTTCCTGCTTTTCCAGTACTTGCCGTATCATAGCTCAGCAGGATCTCTTGGGCCATTAAAGAGAAATCCAGGTCGGCGGCAGTGCTGAAAGAATTTGTGCCCTTTTCCTCGATCTTTCCATCACCAAGATTGTTAACCTTTGAATTGGTTATCATGAATGGAGAATTTACGGTGAAGGATACTGAAATATCCCTCGAGGTCAACTCTGGAAGCAGGTCGGTCGGGGTTACGGTTATCTCGTAGCCGCCCAGTTCCTTCACGAGAAACTGATGGTAGCTGTAAGCCACCTTTAACGGCTTATCCGGAGGAATGTTGAAAGTCATGGAAAACTTTCCACGGACTTTTTGTCCAGCTTTATGGCGCTCTTTCCGGATTCCACAGCTTCATTGTATTCCTGCTGGGCCTCATCAGTTTCCTTCACCTGCCCGTAGTAATTGTTCTTATCATAGTTTATAGAAAGATTTGTGAAGAACGCATCGGGGGGAATCGATATCTGAAAGTTCATTTCCTGGTAATTTGATCCCGTATTTTCGATCTCGAAACTGACCACAGTGGCTGCAAATGAATTGTCGATATTTACCGTTATTGCCACATCCGAAACGACAATGGTGGAGGCTCGTGTATTCGCATTGACCCCTGATGTTGGTATGAAGAATACCATTGCCACAAGCAGGATCATGGAAAATATTTTAATCATCATGTTTCTCATTTTAACCGCCTTTTTACTTGTGAAAAAATTTATATGACTATGTTTACTTGTAATAAGATTATTTATAGGTTTTGGTCAGATGTTGGAAATAACATGGAAACTTGTTTTTTTCAAGGATTTTTTATGAAAGAACTTAAAGTTCGATGAATGGAAAATAGCCAACAAAAAGATAATCAATGGCAGCAGTATGGGGGGTAAGTTCATCATTGAAGTATTGTGAATTACTCGATTCATAAGCGTAAATGAAAAGGGGTATATGAAATGAGCAAACCGGTTGAAATAACTGACGAAAGCTTCGATAAAATTACAAAAGAGAATTCTCTTGTTGTGGTGGATTGCTGGGCTCCCTGGTGCGGGCCGTGTAGAATGATCGGCCCCATCATAGATGAACTCGCTACCGAGATGGAAGGAAAGATTGTTTTTGTAAAATTGAATGTTGACGAGAATCAGCAAACCACGGCGCGTTTCGGTATCATGAGCATCCCAACGCTTCTCGTTATGAAGAACGGGAAAGAGGCCGATCGCATAGTAGGCTTCAACGCAAAGAACGCGTTGACCGCGAAGCTGGAAGCACATCTTTAAACAGTTGTACGAATAGATTCTCCGAAGCAGCCAATTTTCTATGTCAATTAATTTATCGTCACTCCAAATTAAAGTAAAAACAAGTAATGGCGTCCCATGAGAGCCAGAACTTTGTCGAGTCGATATGTAATAAAATAGTATCGCTTGTACCCGTAATTACTTTCTTATTTCCGATATAATTACACCTTTTCGATAACGTGACCTCTTAGATGAAGACGTACCATACTGGCACGTCTATGTTGACGCGTTTACCGACGCGTCTCACTTGCCCGTACGTTAACGGGCAAGCCATACCAAGACGGGCCAGTAGCCTCCGTCTTGTCAAGTGAAATCCCCTGATTCAATTCATTCTATGTTGTGGATTTTTTCTTTTTTAATTGCCCTTTAATAAGTCCAAAATGAACCGTCTCGCTTTGAGGGAAAAAGAATTGAAAAAAACTGGATGGAATAATATATAAACACCAAGTGAAGATGGCAGCATCCTACCTTTTTGACCCCCGTCATGGAGTCGGTTGACCATGAGCAACGGAATAGTGAACATGAACGTGAAACTGCTGTCCATAACTCCAGATGCGGAGAGATTGATCGAGAGAGCAGGACGTACTGCCTATCAATCCTTTCGGCACCAAAAAGACGGTTCGGAAAAAACTTTCATACGTAAGATAACGAAAAAGGGGCACGGGTCGGTACTGGAGCACGCCTATGCCACCTTCGAGATCTCCGGCGTTTCAAGGGTTTTCACCCACCAGCTCATCAGGCATCGACTTTGCTCGTTCACCCAGCGTTCCCAGAGATACGTGGATGAAAGGGATATGAACTATATCGAACCTGACTCCGTATCCAATAAGGAAGAAGCTCATTCGGTCTTTATCGAGTTCATGGAGAGCGCCAGAAAGAGCTACGGCAGACTGAAGGAATTGGGGATAAGGAACGAGGATGCAAGGTTCGTGCTCCCCAATGCCGTGGAGACTCAGATAGTGGTGACAGCGAATCTCAGGGAATGGCGTCACATAGTCAAGCTCCGATGCACTCCTGCCGCCCAGTGGGAGATTAGAAGGGTAACAATGGAGATTTTGAGGAAGTTGAAGGAAGTGGCTCCCACGGCTTTCGAGGACTTCGAGATAGACGAGGGAAAGGACAGAATTAGAATGATAGCCTTATGAAAGGGGCGGTGGAGATACAATGTTCAAAAGAATAAGAAAGAGAGACGGGCGATTGGTAAAATTCGATTCCGAAAAGATCAAAGAGGCCATTTCCATAGCAGGTGCTTCCTTTGGAGAGATCAATCCCATTAACGCCAAACGGTTGACGGCAAGGGTAGTGAACCTGGCCGAAGAGACCATCGATCGAAGGGTGCCGACGGTGGAGGACATACAGGATATTGTTGAGGAAGTGCTACTTTCTTCCCGGTATCGTAAGACAGCCAAAGCTTTTATCATTTATCGGGAGCAGCACGCCAGGATAAGGGAGATAACCGACGGCTCCAGTGTCGACCTGATGCTCCAGTATCTCGAAAAGAGCGATTGGCAGGTGAATGAGAACAGCAACATGACTTATTCTCTGCAGGGACTAAACCATTATGTTTCTTCCGAGATCACGAAGATATACTGGTTGAACAACATCTATCCTCCCGAGATCAGGGCGGCCCACGTCAACGGTGATTTTCACATCCACGACCTGGGTATGCTTTCTGTCTACTGTGTTGGCTGGGACCTCTACGACATTCTTATCAAGGGATTCCAGGGTGTGAGGGGAAAGGTGGAGAGCAAACCAGCAAAACACTTCCGGAGCGCTCTGGGGCAGATAGTCAATTTCTTTTACACGCTCCAGGGAGAATCCGCCGGAGCCCAGGCCATATCTAATTTCGATACCCTTCTGGCCCCGTTCATAAGAAACGACGGATTAAATTACAAGGAGGTTCTGCAGGCGATTCAGGAATTCGTTTTCAATATCAATGTGCCCACCAGAGTCGGGTTCCAGACACCTTTTACCAACGTTACCCTGGACCTGACCGTCCCTTCCTATTACGCTGATCAACCTGCAATCATTGGCGGCAAACCCATGGATTGGACCTACGGTGAACTGCAGGAGGAAATGAACCTTTTCAACAGGGCCTTTTTGGAGATCATGGGTCAGGGGGATGCAAAGGCAAGGGTCTTCACCTTTCCAATTCCCACATACAACATAACGAAGGATTTCGACTGGCACAATCCACACCTGTCCGGTCTCTGGGATATTTCGGCCAAGTACGGCATACCGTATTTCTCGAACTTCATCAATTCCGATATGAGCCCCGATGATGTCCGGTCCATGTGCTGCAGGTTGAGAATAGATAACCGAAATCTCAAAAAGAGGGGTGGTGGTGGTCTTTTCGGATCGAATCCACTTACGGGATCCATAGGCGTTGTTACCATAAACATGCCGAGACTCTCCCGTCTCGCGGATAACGAAGTCGAGTTTCGAGCCAAGCTCAGGGACCTGATGATTCTGGCAAAGGAAAGCCTCATCATCAAGAGAAAGGTACTTGAGCGGTTCACGGAATCGAATTTATATCCGTACTCGAAGTTTTATCTTAGGAATGTGAAGAAGCGTTTCGACCAGTACTGGAAGAATCATTTTTCAACCATCGGCATACTTGGGATGAATGAAGCGTGCGTGAACCTGCTGGGAGTCGATATTGGCACGGACGAGGGACGTGAATTCACATTGCGGGTACAGGATCAGATGAGAGAGATACTCCTTGAATTCCAACAAGAGACGGGAGACTATTACAATTTGGAAGCCACGCCCTCCGAGGGTACCGGGTACCGACTGGCAAAGAAGGATAAGCTGAAGATGCCCGAAATAATATGCGCAAACGAGGAAGACTACCGAAACGGCGCGGAACCATACTACACCAACTCGTCGCACCTACCTGTGAATTACTCCGACGACATCTTCGAGGTTCTGGAATTACAGGACGATATACAGACGAAATATACTGGCGGCACGGTACTGCATTTCTTCCTTGGGGAACAGGTGAGCGACCCCACGGCCATCAGGAATCTGGTGCGGAAAATATGCGAGAGCTATCACCTGCCCTATTTCACGTTCACACCCACTTTCAGCATCTGTTCTTCCCATGGCTACCTGTTGGGAAAGCAAAATCCGTGCGATATCTGCGGTCGGCCCACCGAGGTTTATTCCCGTGTTGTTGGCTATCTGAGACCGGTGGATCAGTGGAACGGCGGCAAGAAAGAGGAATTCAAAGCGAGAAAGACCTATGATATAACAAAGAAACAGGTGGGCTCATGCGCATAGGGGGTTTCAAACGGTTCTCGGTGGCGGATTACCCGGGAAAACACTGTGCAATAGTGTTCACCCAGGGGTGTAATTTCCGTTGTTCCTACTGTCATAACCCGGAACTGGTGGACGAGAGCTCTTATGGAAACCTGATACCGGTTGAGGATGTTTTGTCGTTCCTCGAGACGCGTAAGAGCAAACTGGATGCCGTAGTGGTCACAGGCGGGGAACCGACACTGCAACCCGATCTTTTTGACTTTCTAAAAAAGGTGAAAAAAATGGGTTTTCTCATAAAAGTTGATACCAACGGCAGCAGGCCCGATGTCATTGGGAAGCTGGTTGAGAGTAATCTGGTGGATTACATAGCAATGGACGCCAAGGGACCTCTGGGCAGATACCGGGAGATCACGCGATCCAACATCGATACGGCGAGGATCGGGGAGAGCATGGGATTGATAATGAAATCGGGGAAGGCCTACGAGTTCAGGACCACAGTGGTAAACACACAACTAACCGAAAAGGACCTTATCGCCATAGGGAAGACCATTAAGGGTGCGAGCTCATACGTGCTTCAGCCCTTCGTCGCTTCCAAAACCCTTGATCCGGCCTTCAACGTGATGACAAGTTACCCCCCTAAGAAACTTCTTGACCTGCGCGACGCCATTAGGAGCCTGGGGGGAAGATGCGAGGTAAGGTAGCGGGACCTTGCTATAACGTCTGGCAGGTCACGAACTTCCGTTGGGGGGAAGGGTCAATGGTTCCGGCATCGGCGGGGTAGGAGTTGCGGCGGAGGGCCTTAGCCCGAGAGCCTGAAATCGCCTAGTTATGCGAGGGGATATACCTATCGCATATCTGACTTTCCCGCTCCTGATGTATGGGTACATGCATCTGTGTTTGCGGGGACGTTACCCCGCAAACGGGGTGCGGTCAAGCATTAGGCCCGAGCATCGGAGGGGTGCGGTAGTCGTATTACCGCCAACAAGCGTTGTGAGCTACTTTCACCCCCGTTTACACCACTAAAACAGAGCCTTTGCCCTATCCAAGCTCTCCAAAACGACATTTGAG
>Ga0187827_10004835_pt1 | contig 16237 bp, 13 predicted proteins | sample ETNtaG_39_FD_167969 | JGI IMG/M metagenome (GOLD analysis project Ga0187827, IMG submission 167969) | Marine microbial and viral communities from oxygen minimum zone, Eastern Pacific Ocean - ETNP2014_SV_150_PacBio MetaG (Illumina Assembly) | ecosystem: Environmental > Aquatic > Marine > Hypoxic...
GTTTTGCTAATTGTTTTGCAATAATTAGCTTTTCTTTGATTGTTAAACTAGCTCCAGGGGATTGTTCACCATCTCTTAAGGTGGTGTCAAATATTATGATCTTGCTCATTTTTTCTTTTTGAGTGTCGTTTGGTTCCATTTTTTATAATTTTTTTGGATTCTTAACTAACTTTGGTTTAAAGTTGCAGTGGCCCTGTAGAATGTGAGTAGGGCTTAAAGTAACACCAGAACTAGCAAAAGAACTAATAAAATCTTGCTTATTGATTTAATTTGTTTTTGCTCCGGCATAATAGGTTTATGGTGGGGGAAGGAGTATTTAAAGTTTGTTGTTTCTTGGTTGTTTCGCTAAATATTTATATTAGTAGATTTAAGTTTGAATTATGCCTTATGATATAATTATTGGTAGGTCTGAGAAAGACAAGGAGAAGTTTGGTAAGGACGGAACAATTTTTCTTGGAAAGCAGTATGTGAAGATGGGACATACTACTTCTTTATCTAATGAGATCTATATGGATGTTTCTAGGTCGCATGTTGTGTTTATTTGTGGTAAAAGGGGTTCTGGGAAGTCGTATACTATGGGGGTAATTGCAGAAGGCATATCTGATTTGCCTATGGAGGTTAAGGATAATATTTCCGTTATAATGCTTGATACCATGGGGATATATTGGACTATGAAGTATGCTAACAAGAAGGATACTCACATATTAGATGAATGGGGGCTGAAGAGTAAACCGTTAGATGTTACAATTTATACTCCTACAGGATATTATGATCAGTTTAAGAAGCAAGGGATACCCACTGATCATCCTTTTTCTATAAAACCTTCAGAATTAAGTCCTCATGATTGGTGTTTGACTTTTGAGATAGAGGTACATAGCCAACATGGAGTTTTGATTGAGAGAGTTGTTCAGGATTTGATGAAAGCTAATCCTGATTTTTCATTAGATGATGTTATTAATTTAATTAAGAAGGATGAGAAGACAGAACAACATGTAAAGGATTTTGTTGAGAATAGATTTAGTTCTGCTAAGAAATGGGGACTTTTTGGAAAGGATGGAACTCCAATAAGTAGTTTAGTGAAAGGTGGGCAGGTAACTATAATTGATGTTAGTTGTTATGCTGTTACGCCTGGAACTGAAGGGCTTAAGTCATTAGTTATTGGTCTTATATCTCAGAAATTGTTTATCCACCGGATGATATCTCGGAAGATGGAAGAGTTTAAATCTATAAAAGGGAGTGAACACTATTCTTTAGATAGCGGGGAGAAAGAAAAACAGCAAGATCCCTTGGTTTGGCTTGTGATTGATGAGGCACATGAGTTTTTACCTAAGGAAGGGAAGACTGTTTCTACTGATGCTTTGTTGACTATACTTAGGGAAGGAAGACAGCCAGGTATTTCTTTGATACTTGCTACACAGCAGCCGGGTAAGATACATACTGATGTTATGACTCAGGCAGATACAGTTATTTCACATAGGTTAACTGCTAAAATAGATGTTGAGGCATTGGGGATGTTGATGCAGAGTTATATGAGAGAAGGTCTTGATAAGCAGCTTAATTATCTGCCTGCTATAAAGGGTTCTGCAGTTATATTTGATGATGTTAACGAAAGACTATATCCTATGAGGATAAGGCCAAGATTTACATGGCATGGTGGAGAATCCCCAAGTGCTTTGAAAGAGAAGAAAAAGGTTTTTGATTTCTAGATAAGGAACGTTATAATCTGCCCAATAAATCCTGCGAAAAGAGGGGTTAGTAGGTTATCGTCAAGTTCGTCTACTAAAGTTTCTATGATTGTTGCGGTAAAGGCCATTGAGATGATTATGTATGCTTGGTAGGTTCCCATGAGGATTACAATTCCGATCAGTAGGTTGATTACAAGTTCGGATAATGTTCCAATTGCTGTTTTATTTCTGAAGAGGAGGGTTGTACCAAACTTTTTACCTACCATTGCTGCAATCATATCTCCGAAGATAGTCATCAGTAGTGCTGTTAATGCGATTTTGAAGTCAAAGACTGCTAGGCAAATTATTGTAGCACAAAGAAAGTAGACTGCACTGTGGACTCTGTCTTGTTCTCTTGCCTTCATGAAGTGAGAGAACCCTGGAATTTTCCAATTTAAGTCTAGTCTGAAATACTCTAGGGTGAGGAATATCATAAGAACACCCACTAAGGTTAATAATGCACTGTTTTGGTTGTAACTATCTTTAATGACTATAAAAGCAATTATTAAAAGAAGTATAGTAAAATGTGTTGTTTTTCTTTTTAATTCCTGGATTATGACTGAGGACATAAGGATAGTTTAATATTTCTTATTTATATAGCTTTCTATTAAATAATAAATAAAGAAAAAAATTATTCTTTGTTTTCTTCTTCTCCTTCTTCACCGGAGTAAGAAGGAACTGCAGCTTTACTGATAATTATTATGTCTCCAATGCTTTTTACAAGTTGGTGAGGCACAATAACTCCTTTTGCTGAACCTAGAACTTTACTTAGAAATGAGTTCTTTGTTGCTCTAACACGCCATCCAAACACTTTGTTCTGGGTTAAGATACTTTCTTCAATATCACCAAAATAATCTCCTGAGTCTGTAAACACCTTCATATCGAATGTTTCAGATATTTTTTTCATCTTTAGCATAGTATACCACCTTTCCTACACTGAGATTAATGGTTTATCTATTTAAATTTTTTGATTGGGCAAAATATATATGGGTGTTTTGGTTGGATATGGGTATTAGTGAGGGATTTTCTGAAGAAATGGGGGATTTTAAGGGGAATCTAGAATAAGACAAGTAGAATCTTTAAGAAACATTTATAAGTAATTTGTTGGATTCTATTCATATGGGGAAAAAGACTTTATTGGCAATAGGTGATTTAAAGGACTTTGATACGTTTAGGAAGTTCTACAAACAGAGAAGGTTCTTTAGGGGAAGTGATATAATTTTTAAGAGTGCTGACTATGATTCTATTCTTGAGGGAAAATTTCCTAAGGTGAGTACAAAGGAAGTTATCGTATTTCTTTTCTTTCCTTTTGAGTATTGGGATAAACACATTGAGCCTAAACACTATAGGGGAGTTTATGGTAATCGGGGATTTTATTCTAAGTTCATTAAGTTTTGGGAATTAATGAAAGAGAAGGTGGATGAATCTTACGCTGATAAGAAAATTTCTTATGTTAACCCTCCTGGGAACTTGGCTGTTGATAGAGACAAGGAAGTTACAAAGAGTATCGTTTCTAAGGCAGGAGTTATGGTTCCAAAGAAGTTTGGCACAAGGAGTGTTAGAGCGGTTGTTAAGTTGTTGAATGAAGGTTATAAGCTTTTTATTAAGGTAAGATTTGGATCGATGGGTAAGGGGGTAACTTATTTAGAGAAGGGAAGGTGGATGACTAACTTTAGATTTAGGGATGGTAAGATAGTGAGTAAAAAATCTGATTATGGCTGGACTTTTATTGATATAACTGGCAAGAAGGATTTTTTGAGTGAGATTTTGAAGAAGGATGTTATTGTTGAAGAAGCGATTAATCCTTTGCTTGTTAAAGGAAGGAAGTTTGATTTGAGGTTATATGTGTTTAAGGGTGAAGTTCTTTATGTTTATGCTAGGAGCACTGATGCAGAGGCAGTTACTACAAATATTTCTCAAGGTGCTATTGGGGAGGGTCCAAGTTTTGTTAATTCGCTTCCAGAGAAACAACTTGAATTTGCTAAAAGGAATGCAGTAAGGGCTATTAAAGCATTAGGATTGAATTTTGGTGGTGTAGATATTATGTTATGTAGCGATCATAAGAGTGCAATGTTTATTGAGATTAATGCATTTCCGGGTTTTCCTAAAGTTAGGAGATTTAATTTGAGTAAGTTTTTGATTGAAGAGATTGTTAAGGAGTATAGAGAATGAAAATAAGGAAAGCTGGTAGGGAAGATATTAAAGAATTATTTAGGCTGAAGTTATTATCTAAGAAAGAGGAATTGAAGTATAGCAGTACATTAAAACCCTTGAGTAAAAGCAAGGGGTTCTATAGGGGATATTTAGAGGCTGATTTGGAAAAATCTAATCGGGCTTTTTTTATTGCTGTTGAAGGCAATGATGTTGTAGGGGTTGTATTTGGACAGTTGTTTAAGCCTTTGAAAATCTCTAATTATGGTATGAAAGGATATATAAGTAATCTTTATGTTGTGAAGAAGTATAGGGGGAAGGGGATTGGAAAGAAATTAGTTTTAAGGATGATTAAATGGCTTAAGGATAATAATGTTGGCCATATTTCATTGGAGATTCATATTGATAATAAAGGTGCACAGAGTTTGTATCGTAGATTAGGTTTTGAAGATTATACTATTAAGATGGGGAAGAATGTTTAAGCTGCTGGTTTGTAAACATCATCCAACCATTGGTGTAATAGTTCTTGTGCATGGCCTTTCTTTGCTGCGTGTCCTTGTGTTGTAACGTATGGTTTAGTTGGGTGTCTTGTTTCTTCTATAATTCTTACTTCTTTACCCTCTGCATCTTGTACAGTACTCTCGGCAATGACTTCTAGGCCAGATACTTCAGTTACTCCCCATTTATGATGTTTATGTGTTTTTGTTTCTTTTCCATCCCCTAGTTGAATTTTTTTGTCGCCTTTTTGGTATTCTCCTAAGTCCACTACCTTGCCCTTGTGATAATGAGCAACAGCTTGATGACCTAAGCAAACGCCATATAATGCAACTTGCTTGTCAGGATTGGCTTCATTATGTTTATCTATTGAGGCTATTATATCCTGAACCTCTTGATTATCATATCTTCTTTTATGACTCCCTCCTAAGATAATTCCATCATAAGGTAATCCCTCAGACTCTATTTTTGATTTGGCATCCTTTATATTTACAGAATCAACTTTTGCCCTTCCAGAAGCGTGAGTATTAACCGTTTTTTCTAATTCCTCAATGTACATACTTTCATTGTTTATAATGAGAATTCTTTTTTCAGTGTCAGGTTCATTTGGTTTTCTTTTATCTTTGGCCATAACTCTTTATTTATGGTTGGGCTATAAAAATATTTCTAGAATTAATTTAAGCTGTTTCTATTGGAAATTCTAAAAGCTGTTCGAACTCTTCTAATGTTCCTTCTTTCTTTGCGTATTCAAAGATTCCACTTTTGGTCATTAAACCTGTTTCTAATACTTCATTATTAGCAACTTTTAGAACATGAGGAAGAATCATTTCACTTAGATGGATAGAAGCGTCACGAGGAATAGCAGAAGGGAGGTTATCTACACAGTAATGTGTTACCCCATTAAAAATGTATGATGGTTTTTGCCATGTTGTTGGGATGCAACTTTCAATTGCACCGTTTTCATCGCAAGAGATGTCAACGATAACTGCTGTTTTTTTCATCAGTTTTAACATATTTTTTGTAATGATCCTTGGCTCGTCTGGATACCAATCAATTGCATTAACAATGATGTCTGCTTTTGGTAGGAAAGGAGTAACGTCTTTTGTTCCATCCCTGTAAAGGACATTTGGTTTAATCTTAGTATATTTTAGAACTTCTTGAGAGCCTCTAGAAACTTTTCCTTTGCCGAAAATGTAAATGTTTACGTTGTTGTGAACATTTGCTTCTTCTAGTGCTTCGTAAACTTTTTTTACGCTGTGATATTGTTTGATTGGTTTTAGTTTTTTGAATCTGTTTATTTGTCCATTTTTTGCTAGGACCTTTCCGTATAATCTTATTCCTTCATACATTCCGACAATGCCTGCTTCAACTCCTAAGTTGACTAATCTGTCTCCACTATCATCCCTTATATTTTCGTAAGCGTAAGTTGTGGAATTTTGGTCTAAGAATTTTTTTAGTAAAGCCATGTTTTGGCCTTTTTCAACGTGAAGGTAACCCATGATGATTTGGTTCTTTCTTATTGTTGCCATTGGTGGTTCTTTAACTCTTACAATCATTTCACAATCATAAACATCATCAACGATTTTTGCTCCTGCTTTTTCATAAGCTTTGTTAGAGAACCTGCATTTTTTTCCTGCGTCTCTTTCAACGAAGACTTTGTGGCCTTGTTTAGTGAGCAAGCTAACATGATCTGGGATTAAAGGTACTCTTGCCTCCCCCATCTTCTTTTCTTTCGGTATTCCAATTATCATTTTGTAAATTGTTAATATTTAAGGACAGAAAATAAACTATACTATCTATGATCTGCGCCCCCTTTCAAATTAGGGACGAGAAAGGGTTTATAAATGTATCTTTTTTATTTTGTAAATTTTTATCAAAACAATTAAATACGCGACCTGTTTGGTAATATTTTATGATTTATTTTGATAAAAAAATATTTTTGATGTTGATTTTATTTATTCCGTTAGTTTCTGCTTTAGATTATCCTGAAGTTAGTAATTTTGTGACTGACAAGGGAGATGTTATTGATACTCAATATGAATCGGCTATCTCACAGTTGGCTAAACAAATAGAACAAAGCACAACTGTTGAGGTTGCAGTTGTTACTGTTCCAACACTTGATGGTATTGATGTTGAAACTTACGCTGTTGAATTATTTGAGGAGGCAGGGATTGGTAAGGAAGATATTGATAATGGTATTTTGATATTAGTTGCTATACAGGAAAGAGAATTTAGAATTGAAGTAGGGTATGGACTTGAATCTACCATACCAGACATAACTGCAATGGAGATTGGGAACAATGTTTTAACGCCTCATTTTAAGAGAGGGGAGTTTGGTTTGGGAATTTATAATTCTGTTGCAGTTATTTTTGGATACTTAGAAGACAATGAGGAAGTTATTTCTAGGTATAAGTCAACTTATGCAAATGGTGGTGGGTCAAGAAGTAGTTTTTCAAATATTTATTCAATACTAATTTTATTTTTTATTATAAGTTCAGTGGTTGGAAGGATATCTGGTGGTAGGAGATCTAGAATTGGATTTTTTCCGATATTTTTTGGTGGAGGGTTTAATAGAGGTAGTGGCGGATCTGGTGGGGGGCTTGGTGGTGGAGGTTTTGGTGGTTTTGGCGGAGGATTTTCAGGTGGTGGTGGGTTTTCTGGCGGGTGGTGAAATGTTTAAGGAGGATAATTAAAATGTATGAAGAAATAATAAATGAGTTTAAGGAAAATCTTGGAGATAATTTACTTTCAGCTGTTAAGTTTGGAACAGAAGGCGAACCAAATAATCTTTTATTTATTTTGGGAACGCTCGATTATTCGATTTTAGAGAAGATTAAGCCTGCTGTACTGAAATGTTCAAAGAAGAATAAGATTGTTCCTCTCTTTTTTACTAAGGAAGAACTTGATGATGCTTCTGATGTTTTTCCTTTGGAGTTTTTGGATATAAAACATCCTCATGATGTTTTGTTTGGTGAGGATTTAATTGAAGAAGTAAAGTTTGACAAGAAGCAAGTTAGGAGACAGCTTGAGTATGAACTTCGATCTAAGCTTATTCATTTAAGGGAAAATTATGTTTTTATTAAGAAACCGAAGGAAATTAAGGAACTATTGAAGATGGCTATTCCTAGTACTATGCCTTTGTTTTATGGGCTGTTGTTTCTTAAGGATGTTTCGCCCCCTACTGAATTAGATGAATTGTTTAAGGTTGTTGCTGAGAAGTATAAAATTGATGTTGGTGTTTTGAAGAAGATAAAGAATCTTGATGGGGACACTTCTGGATTGGAAGATAATGTTAGAGATTTGATGGTGTTTTTGGATAAACTTATTCATGTTGTTGACCAGATGAAAATATGATGATAATGTTTATATAGTTTAAGTAGTTAATAGTAAGAGGTGATATTATGAAGAAAGGACCAAATGTTGGATTAATTGTATTGATTAGTGTTGCTATAGTTATTTTTATTGGAATATTATGGTTTATTGGGACATATAATAGTTTAGTAAGTCTTGATGAGACTGCTGATGCTCAGTGGGCGAATGTTGAGAGTTCTTATCAGAGAAGGTTTGATCTAATTCCTAATTTAGTTGAGACGGTTAAGGGTGCTGCTAATTTTGAGAAGGATACTTATTTGGCAGTGACTGAGGCTAGGACTAAATGGCTTAATGCTGGAAGTATTGATTCTAAGATTGCTGCTGCTGGTCAAGTTCAGTCTGCACTTGCTAGGTTGTTAGTTACTGTTGAGAATTATCCACAGTTAAAAGCTACTGAGAACTTTGCTGGATTACAAGCGCAACTTGAGGGTACTGAGAATAGGATCAATGTTGAGAGAGTCAGATATAATGAAGCTGTGAAGAATTATAATAAGAAGATTAGGTTCTTTCCTGCTAATCTAATTGCTGGAATGTTCGGGTTTGATAAGAAAAGTTTGTTTGAAGCTGCATCTGGTGCTGAGAATGCGCCTGCTGTTAGTTTTGAATAATTTTTTTTATTTTTTATGAAACAAATTGTAATTCAGCCAGGCCTGGATGTAAAAGGGTACGATTGGGCCTCACTAGTAAGAAGTTTCCTGAGTAGTCAACACCAATTGTTGCATCGATTCCTTGATAATATATTTGACCTAATGAAAGATACCTTCCTTGAGGGATAGATTTATCGAATCCTTTAATTGGCCGGATTGGGAATGCAAATGGATGACGTAGTGCAAATGTATCCTCTCCCTCTCTTTCTTTAAATCTATCTAGATATTTGGCAGCTTGTTCTACACCTCCTGCATATACAACCATTAATGGATGGTGGTATGCTTGACTTACTTGATAATCCTGAGATGGATATCTGTCAAATGTTTCGAACGGAAGTACTACTGCAAATCGAGGGTTGTCTACTAAAAAACGTGAATCAGCAGATACATCACAGAAATCATCGTATCCATACACTGGTATGTGTCCACCATCGGGGTGCTCTTCTGCCAAAAGTTTTGTGATGGTCTCCTGATCAATTTCTACTGCAACAGGATCTTGTTTGGTTAATTTACTCGTCCTAATTTCACCAAATATATCTGGTGTTAGAATGCCTCCACCATGTACTATAATATTTACTAATCCTCCCTCTCTAGTAAATCTTCCTTCATGATCTGAGCCAGTATCTATTTCTGAGTTTGCAGTAAACCAATGATCCCAAACCGTTCTATCTCTCTGAAAATGATAGCGCCAATGTTCTGGAATAAATTTATCAACACCAAAATTATTAATTCTAGCAAGTACTAGTTCTGGGAGAGAGGCTATACGTACACCATATTCTCTCATTTTAGTTAGGACTAGTTCATGACCTTTAACAACATACATGTCATGGAGGGAAGTTAATTCTATATCTGTGCCCCAGTCTACTAATTCAAATAATGTTGGGTCTCTTGTAATTTCAGGTATAAATGATTTTGGGATATTCATAGTTCAATTGAGTAGTATTTATCAATTTAAAAATCTTTATTTTAGAGTTGAAGTGGTGTTTATTTTTTTTATTATACAAACTTTTATATATCTTATTCTGTTCTTTTTTCTTATGGGGACTGGTAATCAAATAAGGACTGTAGCGTTACTTGGTTTATTGACTGGGCTATTGTTGTGGGTTGGTAATGCGGTTGGTGGGATGCAGGGTCTGACGATTGCTTTGGTGTTTTCTGTTGTTATGAATTTTGGTTCTTATTGGTTTTCTGATAAGTTAGTTCTTGCTATGTATAAGGCTAAGGAAATTAAGGAAAGTGATGCTCCTAAGTTGTTTAAGGTTGTTAGAGATGTTGCTCATTTGGCTAATATTCCTATGCCTAAGGTTTATATTATGCCTAGTGATAATACGAATGCTTTTGCTACGGGACGAGATCCTGAGCATGCAGCTGTTGCATGTACACAAGGGATATTAGATTTACTTAGTGAGGATGAGCTTAAGGGAGTTATTGCTCATGAGATGAGTCATATTAAGAATAGGGATACTTTAATTCAATCTATTGCTGCAACTATTGCTGGAGTTATTTCATATGTTGCTTTTATGGCTAGATGGGCTGCTATGTTTGGTGGTTTTGGTGGTAGGGACAGGGATGGTGGTTCTGGAGCTGAGCTATTGGTGTTAGCTATACTAACTCCTATATTGGCTACAATGATTCAGTTGGCTATTTCTAGAAGTAGGGAGTTTTTGGCTGACGAGTCTGCTGCTAAGATTTTACATAATGGACAAGGTTTGGCAAGTGCTCTTGAGAAGTTAGATACTGCTATTGTTCATCATCCGTTTAAGGTTACTAGTACAACACAGACCACTGCTCATTTGTTTATTGTGAATCCATTTAGAAGAGGGGGCTTTGTAAGTTTATTTATGACACACCCTCCAATTAAGACTCGTGTTGAGAGATTGAGAAGTATGCAGGTTTAAGAGTCGTATTCACTATCCAAAACTTTTCTAATCGATTCTGCTTTTTTAGGACCAATCTTTGCTATCTTTTCTAGTTGTTCTTGTTTTGCATTTACTATCTTTTTTATTGATTTGAACTTTTTTAAGAGTGGTTTTGCTAATGTCATGCCTACTCCTGGGAATGAAGAGATTATGTATTCTTGCTGCTCTTTTATTGAGAATGCTCTCTTTTCGGAATGTGGTGTGAAGTCAGATGATGTTTCTTCTTGTTCTCTTTTTGCGATTATTCCCATTAGGGCGGCAGATTCTCTGAAGTCTTTTGTTTGGATGATTGGGATTCCATAAGAGATTGTTATTGTTGAGAGCATACCCCTTATTGCATTTGGGTGGATGTTTCTTACTGAGTAGATGTCGTCTTGTCCTTGAATCATGATTAATGGTCTTTCAAAGTTTGCTTTTAGGTTTTTTACTTGTAATAAAAGTCTGCCATCTATTATTGAGTTGATGAAGTCTTCAACTGTCTTGAATTCTACTCCTACTCTTGAGCTTAGTAGGAAGTCTGCATGTTCAAGTTGTTCTAAAATTAAATCATGGCCTTTGTCAACTAATTCTTTTATTAATTTTGAGCCTTTCTCTCTATGGTCTGCAAAGATCTTATGCTTTTTTTCAGGTGTTAAGTAATCGTCTAGTTTTTTTTCAACTTTTTGGAGTACTAGTTTTATATTGTTTTTTAGTTCGTAGAGATTTCTATACATCCGTTTTTCTTTGTGGTGGGCTGACCATCTGTAGCCTTCATCTCTTGTGTTACTTGCCATTAAAATGATAACGCGGCCTTTTTCTTGTCTTCCTGTACGGCCCCTTCTTTGGATGGTTCTAATTGCTGAAGGTATTGGTTCGTAGAACATGACTAGGGGAACTGCTACAATGTCTAGGCCTTCTTCTCCTATTGATGTTGAGACTAGAACATTATATTCTCCTGTTCTGAATTTGTCTAGAATTTCTTTTTGTTGTTTTTGGCTGTAGCCTGTATCTCCTTTTTTTACCTGGCCAACGAATATTTTTGCTCTTATTCCTGGTATTTTATTTATTTTTTCTTCAACATCTAATGCGTTATCTCGGTATTGGTTGAAGATTAATGTTTTAAAGTTAGGGTCTGCTTTGATTTCTTTTTCAACTATCTTTTGGAGTTCAACTAATTTTGGATGTTCTATTCCTTCATTGTGCAGTTTCTCAGTTTGTATCAATGCAGTTCGATAGTTTAAGTCTCTTACAATGTTCTTTACTGCTTTTACTTTTGTTGTTATTGATTCTGCCTGCATTTTCTTTAAGTATTTGTATAGTGGGGCAATGCCTTGTGTTTCTAATAGTTCTAATGCATGCTGCATTTTCATTATTTCTGCTAGAACTGAGATTGATGTCCACACTGTGGAATCGCGTTCACCAGATGCTGCTCTTCCTCTTAGTTGTGCTTGTAATGCTAAGAGGTCTCTTTTACTTACAAATTCTAAGTCATTTTTTTGGAGGACTCCCCAATTTCTTAATCTTTCTAAGCGGTCTTTAAGGAAGTTTTTGATATGTTTTTGGACTTCATGGAACGGTGGGGGAAGAGTAACTTTTAGCCACTCCGTTTTTACTTCTTGGACGTATGGTTTTACATCAGGGTCCTCATCTGTCCTTACTTCAACTTCTTCAACATAAAGGTTCTTACAAACTTCTTTTATTTTATCCATGTCTGAGCCTGGTGATGCTGTTAGTGCTAGGATTCTTGGATACTTTGCTTTTTTTTGGTATTGTGATGCAACAAAAACGTAAGAATAATCTCCTACTGCATGGTGTGCTTCATCGAATGCTAGTAATGATGCTTCTTCTAAGTTAATTCTTTTTGTTAGGATGTCGTTTTCTAATCCTTGAGGTGTGCTGATAATTATCTTTGCGTCTTTCCATAGCTCTGCTCTTTTTTCTGGCTTTATGAGACCTGTGAAAAGAACAATTTGTTTGGGGTCTATGTCTAGGTGTTTTTTTAGGACGGTTATGTGCTGGTCAGCTAATGGTTTTGTTGGAGCTAGGATTAATATTTTTGAGTTAGGGTAATGGTTAAGTCTATGTGCTGCTAACATTACGAATAGAAAGCTTTTACCCATTCCTGTTGGGAGGATAACTAATGAATTCTTTTTAGTACAGGTTGAGAAGATAGTTTCCTGGTAAAGTCTAGGTTCGAAGTCTTTTATTTGTACCATCTTTTTTTCAAGATTGGGGAAATTGGTTTTGATTTAAAAGTTTATATGTTGGAATAACTCTATTTCTAAGAATAGTGGTCTTAGTAGTTTTTAAATCTGTTCAAAGAAGATAGGTACTGTGATTGAGTCTTTAGTATATGAATCTCTTGAGACTATGTTGATGAAGTATTCTTTTCCGAACTCAATGTCATCTGGGAGTTCTATGTAAACTGTTTTTTTGGTTGATTTTCCTTTTGGAACCCTTAATGATACTCTTGTTGGTTGTGATTCTAAGTCGAATTCTTGGTCGAATAGTCCAACTGAAATCATTGTGTTCTTAACTGAGATACTTCCAGTATTTGACATTGACAGTTCCACTGGCATGAATCCAGAGCCTACGAAAGAACTTGGGTTGCTTGGAACCCTTACTGATTCAATGGATAGTTTGCTTTGTCTGAATATGTTTCCCACTTTTATCTGAACTGTTTCTGAATCTGATAATAGTCCATCTGAAACTGTGAATGTGACTGAGTAAGTTCCAGATTGCTGGAATGTTGGCCTCCAGGTGAATGTTTTTGTTGCTGGGTTGAAACTAGCTCCTTTTGGGAGTTTAGATGTGGTGAAGGTTAGTTTGTCTCCATCTGGGTCTGTTGCTGATACTCTAAATGTAAGTGTTTGGTCTTCTTTTATTGATTTTGGACCGATTGGGTTTAGGGTTGGTCCGTCGTTGACTTCTCCTACATTGATAGTTAATGTGGTTTCGCTTTCTTTTCCTTCGTTATCATCAGCTTTGATAGTACATGTTGTTGTTCCATGCCAATTCTTTATTGATCTTAGGATTAGTTTATTATCATCTATTCTGCAGTCTACTTTTCTTCTGTCTTCTTTGGTTATTGAGAATGTTAATGTTTCGTCTTTATCTGGATTAGTGGTATATTCACTCAGGTCTTTGATATGTGTAAAGGTTTTAAAATCTTCATCTAAGTCTGCAGCTGGAAGGGGTTTCCATATTGGGGCGTCGTTTACTTGGGTTACTAATATAGATACTGTTGCAGTGTTGCTTTCTTCATCAGAACTGTCTTTACATTTGTATTGGAACGAGTCTTCTTCATCACTGTTGAAGTTAAGGTGGGGAGTATATCTTACTTTGTCTATCCCCTCGATATCTGTTAATGTTCCATGGGACGGTTCAAATACTGTATAAGTTAATGTGTCATCAGTATCGTCATCTGAACAGCTTAATGTTATGTCAATTGGAGTGTCTTCTTCTGTTTCTTTATCAATATCTTCAGCTGTTGGAACATCATTTACACTTGTAACTGTAAATGTTGCTGAGTCTGAATCTGATAAAGCAGCTTCGTTATCATCAGTTGCAGTAAATGTTATTGTTTCTGCGCCATTCCAGTTATTATGTGGAGTTGAGATTGTTACAACATTGTTTGAGTTAATCTCAACTGTAAGTTCTGAGTTTCCATCATAGGACCAGATTATGTCACTTCCATCATATTCTTCTATAAAATCATTTAATGGAATATTATCAAAAGTTTCACCTTCATTAATTGTTTGATCTGGGATGTTTTTAACATTAGGGGCGTCGTTAACTGGAGTTATTGTTATGTCTACTTTTGCATCGTCACTTAAACTTCCATCTGAGCAGGTGTAAGTGAATGAGTCTGTGCCATGGTAGTCCGTGTTTGGTGTATATCTTACTGTATTTGCGTTTACTTCTGATACTGAACCATCTGATGGGTTTCTTACGTTAAATCTTACTGAATCTCCATCTGGGTCTGAACATGATAAATCTACGTTAACTGAAGTGTCTTCATTAGTACTTTTCTGAATATTTCTTGCTGAAGGAGCATCATTTCTGCTATTGACTGTAATGCTTACAGTTGCAGTATTTGAATCTACAGTTCCATCATTACATTTGTATGTGAATGAGTCCGAACCATGGTAGTTTGAACTAGGCGAGTAAGTTACCTTATTCCCATTGATAGTACTAAGTGAACCATGACTTACATCTGAAACTCTGATATAATCTAATGAGTTACTGTCAGCATCTGAACAGCTTAATGTAATCTCTTTTGAAATGTCTTCGTTGGTTGATTCTTGTATATTTCTTGCTGAAGGAGCATCATTTCTGCTATTGACTGTAATGATTACAGTTGCAGTATTTGAATCTACAGTTCCATCATTACATTTGTATGTGAATGAGTCCGAACCATGGTAGTTTGAACTAGGCGAGTAAGTTACCTTATTCCCATTGATAGTACTAAGTGAACCATGACTTACACCTGAGACTCTTATGTAGCTTAATGAGTTTCCATCGGCATCTGAACAAGATAATGTAATTTCTTTTGAACTGTCTTCACTTGTTGACGTAGTTAAGTCATCTGCTGTTGGTCTTCTATTTACATTATTAACTGTAATTGTAATCTCTTCACTGTCCGATTTTGTGGGATTTCCGTTATCTGTAACTGTAAATTTTACTTTAGTATAAGTTCTGGAATCGCTAAATCCTGGTCTCCATGAGAATGTTCTTGCTGAAGAATCAAATGATGCTCCTGATGGTAGGTTTGAAGCAGAGTATGTTAATGTGCTGCTATCTGAATCAGTTGCTGATATTGTGAATGTGAGTAAAGTATTTTCACTTGTTGATTTAGGACCTATTGCAGATAAAACAGGTGCGTCATTTACTGAGTTGATTGTTATGTCCACACTAGCACGATCACTGTCTAGTTCCCCATCATTACATTTGTATGTGAATGAGTCCGAACCGTGATAACCACCGGTGGGAGTGTATCTTACTGTGTTGGTGTCTACTTCTGTTAAAGTTCCATGTAGAATTGAATCTGAAAAATATGTATAAGTTACTGAATCTCCATCAGGGTCTGTACATGATAAATCAATATCAACTGAATTATCTTCATCAACAGAAGGAATTAAGTCATCAGCTGTTGGTTGTTGATTGATGTCTCCTACTGTTATAATAATAGCTTCGCTGTCTGATTCTCTTGGGTTGCCATCATCAGTTATTGTGAATGTTACATCTTCGTAAGTTCCAAAGTCTTCGAACACTGTCTGCCATGTGAATGTACATGTTGGTTCATCAAAGTTAGATCCAGTTGGTAAGTTTTCAGCTGAACAAGTGATATCATCACCTTCAGCATCTGTATAGCTCAATGTGAATTCTAGTAATTCTCCTTCATCAACTCTCTTGTTTCCTATTTCATCTAATACTGGAGCATCATTAATTGAGTTTATGGTTATGTCAACATCAGCATTTGGGCTGTCTGTTGTTCCATCATTACACTTGTACTCAAATTTATCAGTTCCGAAATGATCACCATTAGGTGTGTATGTAACAGTATCGCTATCTACTTCTCCCCAACTTCCTTCAGATGGATCAAATACTGTGTAAGTTACTGAATCTCCATCTGGATCTGTACAGGATAAATCAATATCGACTGAGGTATCTTCATCTGTAGTTGTTGTTAAGTCATCAGCTGTTGGAGCTCTGTTAACATCTCCTACTGTTATTGTAATTGAATCACTTGCTGATAAAGCTCCATCAGAAACTGCAAATATTACATCTTCATAAGTTCCTTCATCTCCGAAGTTAGTTTGCCATGAGAAGGCACATTCTGATTCATCGAAGCTAGATTCAGCTGGTATGTTTTCAGCTGAACAAGTAATGCCTGTACTGTCAATGTCATTATAATCCAAGGTAAATTCAATTGATTCTCCTTCTTCTG
>Ga0187827_10004836_pt1 | contig 16235 bp, 14 predicted proteins | sample ETNtaG_39_FD_167969 | JGI IMG/M metagenome (GOLD analysis project Ga0187827, IMG submission 167969) | Marine microbial and viral communities from oxygen minimum zone, Eastern Pacific Ocean - ETNP2014_SV_150_PacBio MetaG (Illumina Assembly) | ecosystem: Environmental > Aquatic > Marine > Hypoxic...
CAGTAATGTTGAAGGCGAAGAGCTCACCTTTAAATACTATGACTCTGTAAATGATGAAGTAATAGAATATACAGAAAGATTAACATTTGAGAATTACATGGTAGTAGGTGATGGCTTTGATACATATAATCTCAGAAGAGAGTCTAGAGATGGCGTTATTCCATCAGCTTATGGTATCAGTGAGGTCTACCCCAATCCATTTAATCCGGTAACAAGTTTTGAGTATACTGTACCGGAAGACGGAATGGTGCAGGTGGCAGTATTTGACATAAATGGTAGAATGGTGGCAGAGCTTATAAATGGCTACATAACTGCAGGGACTTATCCTGTTACCTGGAATGCCAGTGACTTATCTAGTGGTATATATATGCTGCATATGATCTCTGGTGATTTCTCAACTTTACAGAAAATGATGTTGATAAAATAACCTTTCAATTCTACTAAATTACCAAGTATCCTATTAATTTCAATAAAAAAGTCCTCGATTTTAATCGGGGACTTTTTCTATTATATTTTCAGACATATGGTCAATCTGGTTCATTTTATTATATTATTTCTGAAATGAATTGATCTTCCTCAGTACTACCTTTCATTGCGGTGGTTGAAGCATGGCCCTGTGTAATTGTATTCTGGACAGCATCAAAATAACCAGTTCCTACAAATGCCTGATGTTTGGTAGCTCTAAATCCATATTGTTCATTTGAAAATTCTTTTTGTTGTAATTTAGAATACGCCCACATACCCTCTTCCTTATAAGCTTTGCTAAGTTCAAACATCCCCATATTTAAACTATGCCATCCTGCAAGAGTTATAAACTGGTATTTATAACCCATCTTATAAAGTTCTTCACGGAATATTTTCATGGTTTTTTTATCAAGATTTTCTTTCCAGTTGAAAGAAGGTGAACAATTATAAGCCAACATCTTGTTTGGGAATATTTCATGTATAGCATCTGCAAACTTACTTGCTTCTTCAAGATTTGGTTTTGCAGTCTCACACCAAAGAAGATCAGCATATGGAGCATAACTGATCCCACGATCAATAGCTTGCTCCATACCATTATTTACATAGTAAAATCCTTCATGAGAACATTTTCCAGTAAGAAATTTTTTATCTCTTTTATCTGTATTAGAAGTTAGAAGATTTGCTGCGTTAGCATCTGTACGCGCAATTATAAAAGTGGATGTTCCCAACACATCTGCTGCCAATCTGGCTGCAACTAGTTTATTGACAGCTTCCAAAGTAGTAACAAGTACTTTACCTCCTAAATGGCCACACTTCTTTGCTGAAGATAGTTGATCTTCATAGTGTACTGCAGAGGCACCAGCCTTAATCATATGTTTCATTAGTTCAAATGCATTGAGATTGCCACCAAATCCGGCTTCTGCATCAGCAATGATAGGAACAATCCAATCAATACTATTATCACCTTTCTGCCAGTGAATTTCATCTGTTCTAATAAGTGCATTATTTATCTTTTCAACCAATTTAGGAACAGAGTCCACAGGATACAAACTTTGATCCGGATACATTGTCCCGGCGGTGTTATTATCGCCAGCAACCTGCCATCCAGAACAGTATATAGATTTTAGGCCTGCTTGGACTTCCTGAACTGCCTGGTTACCCGTCACTGCTCCAAGTGCACAAACAGGTTTATCAGATTGAAGAAGATTCCAAAATTTTCTTGCGCCCATTTTTGCTAATGTGTATTCAATATTGACTGAACAGCGAAGATTTACTACCTCTTCAGCAGAGTATGGCCGTTTAATACCTTCCCAACGAGGACTTTCATTCCAATCTTTTTCTAACTCTTTTATCTGATTCTGTTTGTTCATTTATCTCCTTGATTATAGTTGATTATAAGCGGGAATTGTTAAGAAATCATCAAGTTTATTCTTCTTGATCATATCTGAAAATAAGGATGTAGCCTGTGAGAACTTTCCATTCAAAAAACGATCTTCACCAATCTCTAATTTAATAATTTCCAGTTCTTCTTTCATCCATTCATCAAATAATTGGGTAGTTATCTTTCTCTTATCATTTAGTCTAGCTTCATGATGTATCCACTGCCATAGCTGTGTCCTAGAAATTTCAGCAGTTGCTGCATCTTCCATAAGATGGTAAAGAGGAACACAACCATTCCCACATAGCCATGCTTCTAAATATTGAATTCCAACTCGAATGTTTTCCCGCACTCCATTTTCTGTAATTTCTCCATGAGGAACTTTAATAAGATCATCTGCTGTTACATGAATATCATCTCTTATTATATGTAATTGATTTTTTTCTGGCATAACTGAATTAAAAATATCCATTGCAATAGGTGCTAGTCCCGGATGTGCAACCCAAGTTCCATCATGACCAGCAGATGCCTCTCGTTCCTTATCATTTCGGACTTTTTTAAGTGCTTTTTCATTGGCAATTAGGTTATTCTTAATGGGAATCTGTGCCGCCATTCCACCCATTGCATGTGCGCCCCTTTTATGACATGTTTGTACCAACAAATTAACATAGGATTCAAGGAAATGCCTGTCCATAGTCAACTCTGAGCGGTCTGGAAGTACAAAATTGGGATTATTACGAAATTTCTTTATGAAACTGAAAATATAATCCCAGCGACCACAGTTTAATCCAGCAGAATGCTCTCGTAGTTCATATAGAATTTCATCCATTTCAAATGCTGCCAAAATGGTTTCAATCAATACAGTTGCCTTGATTGTACCTTTTGGAATTCCTAATTCATTTTGGGCCGAATTGAAAATATCATTCCATAAACGGGCTTCCAGATGGTTTTCCAATTTTGGTAGATAATAATAAGGACCTGTTCCGGAAGAAAGTAAAGTATTAACATTATGGAAAAAATATAGTGCAAAATCAAATATGCTGGCAGATATAGGTACATCATTTATCACTATATTTTTTTCATTCAAATGCCATCCCCTGGGACGTACCATCAGTGTTGCAGTTTCATCATTCAATTTATAATATTTACCAGTTGGGCCAGTAAAAGTGATTGTTCTATTTACAGCATCCCTTAAATTGATTTGCCCATTAATAATATTTTCCCAGGTTGGAGAATTTGAATCTTCAAAATCAGCCATAAATACTTTTACATCACTATTCAGGGCATTAATAATCATTTTCCTTTCAACTGGTCCAGTAATTTCAACGCGCCTATCTAAAAGATCTTTTGGAATGGGGGCTGTTTTCCAATCATCTTGACGAATTGATTCAGTTTCTTGTAAAAAATCCGGCATAAACCCCGCATCTATTTCAGCCTGTCTAACTCTTCGATTTTCTAATAATTCTAATCTGGTATTATTAAACTTTTTATGGAGAAATGATGCAAATTCAATAGCTTCGGGAGTGAGGATTGTTTCTTGCTCATCATTAGCAACACAAAGGACCTTAGAATTTATTTCTAAATCCATAACTCGGTAATCCATAATATTTTCCTTTATTTGTATAGCGAATCACAACTATCGGGGGTTAAAAAATATGATGAGTATGTATCTGAATAAAAGTAAATTTTATAAGGGATAGATAAACTTTTAGTATTGAGATAATACAACAAATCAAATTTTTATAAATTTTATAAAATAATAACTTTGAAAATGATCAATAAGTTATCAAATTTAAATAAACCATTATTGATGGGGCCAGGCCCTTCATGTGTTTCCGATTTAGTTTATAAAGCTTTGGCAAAACCAACACTTGGCCATCTTGATCCAGAATTTATTGATCTTATGGATGAAATTAAAATATTTCTCCAAACAATGTTCCATACAAAGAATCAGCTAACTATTCCTGTATCAGGCACAGGGTCAGCGGGCATGGAAACTTGTTTTGTCAATCTAATTGAACCAGGTGATAATGTATTCATTTTAATTAATGGGGTGTTTGGTTCAAGAATGGAGGATGTTGCATGTCGGTTAGGAGCAAATGTAGATAGCTTAAATTTTGATTGGGGTACGCCTGTATTACTAGATCAAGTAGAAAAAAAACTTTCTCATAAAAAATATGATTTGGTTGCAATTGTACATGCTGAAACATCCACCGGCGTATGCAATCCAATTGAAGAAATTGGTAAACAGGTCCAGGAGAATGGAGCACTTTATCTTGTAGATTGTGTTACTAGCCTAGGGGGAATTAATTTAAAGATGGATAAGTGGAATATAGATGCTATTTACAGTGGAACTCAGAAGTGCCTATCCTGTCCACCTGGCCTAGCACCAATATCATTTTCAAAAAAGGCAGTGGAAAAATTATCAAACAGGAAATCAAAAGTACCCAACTGGTACCTTGATCTTAGTATGATAATAAATTACTGGTCAGGGAAAGCTAGGGTATATCATCATACAGCACCCATTAATATGCTTTATGGATTATATCAGGCCTGTTTTAATATTATTCAAGAAGGATTAGAAAATGTAATAGTGCGTCATCTTAAAATGCATCAATTATTAGTAAAAGAGCTGAATGATTTAGGACTGGAATTATTTGTTGAAGAAAATGCTCGACTTCCAATGCTGAATGCAGTAAAAATTCCAAAGGGAGTAAATGATGAAAATGTACGGAGCAAACTTATGAATAAGTTTCAAATTGAAATCGGTGGTGGGCTTGGACCTCTTACTGGTAAAATCTGGCGAATTGGATTAATGGGAGAAACCGCTAAAAAAGAAAACATCCACCGCTTGATGGATGCTTTCAGAAAAATATTAAACTAATTCAGATTATTAATCTGCCAAAATCATATTCACCAATATAACCACATCCAACACATTTATAAGATTATCATTATTTAGATCACCAGAATAATTTTGTTCAGATATACCCAAAACCATATTCACTAACACCACAACATCCAATACATTCACCAGGCCATCATCATTTAAATCACCTGGAATTGAGCTAGAAAATTCTATCGCGGAACATGACCCCAAAGTAACATTGACTCCATTTGCATTGGTATCTGAAAAGACAGGATCACTCAAACATAAATCAAATGTTTGATCATTAGTATTATTTCCAAAAGTTGCAATAAGAAGGTTCCCTGACCCAGCAGGAATACTTGTTCCTGTCAGTGTAAATCCAACAATGGTTCCAGATTCGGAGCTGGAAATTGTAAAACCATAATCTGAAGCACTCCCATCAGAAACACTTATCAAATCTAGGTAGTTAGGTGAATCATTGATCACAAACTGAAACCCAGCAATCGGTACATCATTTTGCATATATATTTCTGCTGTTCCTGCGCTACCATCTACAATACCAAAGTTTAAGATAACTGAACCAGTACAGCTACTATATTCACAACTACCATCATCATTTGTTGCATCAGATTCATAGTTGCAGGCGCTACTATCTGTACAGCCGTAAATAATACTACCACCATCATAGGTGCCATCTAAAGTGTAAACTCCTGTGTTTGATGGGTCCAACCAAGCTTTCAAATTATAACTATCATTAGTACTATTTGACCATGATTTTGAAATTTTCCCATAGTAATCAGTTCCACCGCCACAGTCAGCTCCAGTCCCACCTGTAAGTTGCCCCACAATATATTGATTATCATCAAAAATAGGTGAGCCAGAAGATCCTCCCGCTGTTCCACCATCATCCCAGGTTAAACACCAATGCGTACTTGTGCCATACCAACTACAACTATATGCTTGATCATTATCAAAATTTATTTTTTTAGGGTCGCCTCCAGGATGGTGTATCCCAGCACCTATTGTAGGTGCTGATGTATTTCTTTTCCATCCTGAGAAATAAGGATTCCACCATGAAGGAGGATCATCATCCATCTCTAAAAGTGCAAAGTCAGATGTATTAATGTTACCTGATGATCTAAGATAAGAACCCGTTTCAGAATGTCCATAATATCCAGAGCTTCCATTACATGAAGAACTTTCATGATTAAAATAAAAAGTAAAATAATTATGTTCTCCAGGGGTTTCAGGTTCCACACAATGCCAAGCAGTGAGAACATATGGAGTTAAATCTTGTGAGGTATTATTTATAAGAGCGGCTGAACATATATATTGTCCCATCTCTAAATAAATTACTGAATTTACCTGATCCTCCCATGAATTTGCACTTGAACATTCTACATTATCACCACAATCACGATCATTACGACTCCCATAGAAATTATGAATATCCAAATATGCATGGAATACAGTATTAATATTTATTTGTGGTTTGTCTGAGATATTATTAGGCTGATAATATTCAATAACTATATGATCGGATTTTACCAATGGTATCCCAAATGTTCCATCTGCATGGTTCTGCTCATGTGTATAAGGACCAATACTCATATCTTCATCTTTACTGAACACATAAAGCTCTGCTCCTTTAGGCAACCAATAACTATTAAATAGAACTTTCATTCCATATGCACCTGGAGAATGTAGTCCAAGTCTCCATATTGAAGAGCCATCCGCCATCTTTTCCCAGGTACCAGCATTACTCATCCCATAATCAACATTAATAGCAAGAGCATATCTTGTAGGTATGCCGATTCCAAGATTTTCTTCATCTTCAATTATCAGAGCATCAACATCAACTTCTGACATTGTAATAGATTCAAATGGAGAATTAATATTATTGATTCTACTATAAGAGTTTTCAAATGTATTAATTATAGCAAATAAGCCTGCACATAAAATTGTAAAGGGAAGTAATAGTCTAATAATGTTCATCATCTTCTCCAATTAAATCTATTATAAAGTATAATAATTCCATATTAATTCCGTATTAAAATACGAAAATGTACTATGCATAACAACCCCTGTAACATATCGTTACTTTCATTAGTGTTACTAACCCATGGATTATCAACAATTTGAAACCTCTAGGAGTATAGGGGGTCTTTCTTTGCGCTCTGAAAACCCACAAGAGCACTTGAAATAATATTGATATTATCAATTAGTTGTATTAACAGCTCTATACATAATTCCTATCCTTTTTGTATGCTTACCTCCCTATTTATGGGAAGCACGATCATAAACGCCAGCATAAGCTTCTGTTTCAACAATTATTCCAGTTATAAGTTTTCCATTTTTAAGTGCAGAGAACTTTACTCAGCAGATCACTGCTAATGGATAGGATATCATCCCTCTGGTAATAATCAGTCAACAGTTTGGATATTCTATTTCTTATTAAAAAGTTTGGTTACTTTATTTGTGGAGGTAATTATACCCTTTATCATAGCAGAACTGAATCCCTGATGTTCCATTTCATTGAGACCGGCAATAGTTGCTCCCATGGGTGTAGTGACTCTATCTATTTCTGCTTCGGGATGAGAGGCATTATCCAAAAGAAGTGTAGCTGCTCCACGAGCTGTTTGTGCTGCAATGGTTAAGGCTTCATCTGAATGGAAACCAATTTCAATCCCCCCTTGGGATGCCGACCGAACTGCTCTGAGGAAAAATGCTACTCCACATGCACCAAGTGCAGTTGCAGAAACCATTTGCTCTTCGTCAATAATTAAAGTCTGACCAACTTTATTAAATATTTCTCTGGCTGTTTTAAGACCAACATCAAATTCGCTAAATGATGAGAGACATGTCATAGATTCTCCTAATATGGCAGCTGTATTGGGCATTGCTCTGACAATATGAATTTTTTTATTAACCTTGGATTGCAGTTCAGAGATTGTAACTCCAGATACTAAGGAAATAATCAGATGATCCTCATTAAAAAGAGGACCAATATTATCCAGTAAATCCATAATCTGGATTGGGCTTACTGCCAGAATGATAGTTTGAGAATTTTTCACAGCTGAAACATTATCATCAGTTATAATATAGCCTGCATTTTGAAATTCAGCTAGCTGACTAACTTTGCGTCGAGTAAGCGTAATATCCTTGGTGTCAATTCCGGATTTTGCCAAGCCTTTTGCAATAGCAGAACCAATGTTACCACATCCTAATATGGCAATTGATGATATACTCATAATTTCCCCTATTATGATTTAATGAATAATTTAATATGGAAATTTAAACTTAATTAAAGAAAGTTGTATTATAATAATACCTTTCTTTCACAGTAAACCTTTTACTAAACAAAACATACAGAGTTAAATTTCACATCTTTTTAATGCTATTGTAATATATAATTAACCGAAATATTTAAAACCAGAGGAATATTATTATCTAATTTATTTTGATTTAGATATTTCAGCTTTGCAAAATGATTAAGGGAAAAATATGATCTTAAAAAATATTTTAGATGCTATAGGAAGAACCCCCTCAGTAAAATTTGAGAGGGTTGGCTCTGAACTGGATTGTGAGCTCTATGGGAAATGCGAATTCCTTAATGCAGGGGGTTCTGTAAAAGACCGTATTGGTAAGAATATGGTGGAAAAGGCAGAATCAGAGGGCCGTATAAAACCAGGTGACATTCTCATTGAGCCGACTTCCGGGAATACAGGAATTGGCATGGCTCTTGTTGCTGCGGTAAAAGGCTACCGAATGATTATAACAATGCCCGAAAAAATGAGCAAAGAAAAAGAAGTTGTCCTGAAATCTCTGGGTGCTGAAATTGTTCGTACACCCACAGAAGCAGCTTGGGATAGCCCTGAAAGTCATATTGGCATTGCAAAAAAACTGAATAAAGAAATTCCAAATTCACATATCTTAGACCAATATTCTAATCCTGCTAATCCAAATGCCCATTATGAAGGTACTGCACAGGAAATACTTGATGATTTTGATGATTCTCTTAAAATGGTTGTAGCCGGTGTGGGCACAGGTGGAACTATAACTGGTATGGCAAAAAAATTAAAAGAAGAACGCCCAGATATAAGTATTATCGGTGTAGACCCCTATGGTTCCATTTTGGGTGGAGGTAATGATATACATCCTTATCATGTAGAAGGTATTGGTTATGACTTTTTCCCTGATGTGCTCGATAATGATATTATAGATGAATATATCAAACTGCCTGATGCTGAATCATTCCAAATGGCACGTCGTCTTATTAAAGAAGAGGGGCTGCTTATTGGAGGATCCTCAGGTGGTGCAGTGTGGGCATCTCTTCAAGCTGCAAAGGAACTAAAACGAGGGGAAAAATGTTTAGTTATCTTACCAGATTCAATTCGTAATTATCTCAGTAAATTTGTTGATGACAAATGGATGGAAGAACATGATTTTACTTAATATAATAGCAATATATAATGGTTAATTGTCACTTTGTGCATTGATATTCTAGGAGTTTAGATCTATTTTCTAATAGCTGAGAATATACTTATTATATAAATGACATTTATGATTTATCTACTTCTGATTTCTATGCTTCTTTATGCAGGTATGTTACTCTGGTTTATTACCGGCAATATGTTTTCAGATCCTAAACCTGTTACAACAGCAAATCCACCAGTATCTGTAGTTGTTGCTATTCGAAATGGAGAAAGTACACTTTCTCAATTAATACTCGATCTTGAATCGCAAGATTATTCTGGGAAAATGGAATTTATATTGGTAGATGATTTATCAGAAGACTCTACTAGTAAATTAATTCATGATAAAGCATCAAGGGATAACAGATTTAAGTATGAATCCTCATCCAGTGGAGATTCCCGTTTGAACTATAAAAAACGTGCTTTGGATGCAGGAATAAGAATAGCTTGTAATGAATGGTTGCTGTTTACAGATGTTGATTGTAGGTTGAATCCCGCATGGGTAAGAGGAATGGTTGCATATTTCAGAAATGATGTTGATTATGTAATTGGTTTTTCAGAAATTGATGTAGGGAATAAATTGGTAACTAGGTTTCAGTCTTTAGATTATTTGATGCTTATGATAAGTGCAAGAGGCTCAACTAGAATTGGGAGAGCGTGGGCTAGTTCAGGGCAGAATCAGGCATATCGAAGAAGTTTGTTTGACAAAGTAAATGGATTTTCAGAAATTGCTGACAAAATACAGGGAGATGATTCCCTATTTCTTCAACTATGCCGTAAACACGATTGTACCCAAATTGCATTTGCCGATGAATATGAATGCAGAACCATCTCCCAACAGGAACATTCATGGAAAACTCTGTTTATACAACGATTGCGTTGGTCAGGTGATGCCAGAATGATGTGGCAATTTAACAGAGTATTTTTTATTTTTATCATGGCAGCATTTCTAATGCCTTTTCTGCTTATATTGACATTTCTATTTGGTATATTTTATAACTATTACTATTTAACCGTATTTATAAAATTTCTTACAATTCATTTTATTTTAGAATTTATTCTATATTTTGTTGGGACAAGACAATTATCAAAACCAATTCATTTTTTTAATTTCAGTATTTGGTTTTTGATTCATATCCCATATATTGTTATAATGGGCATGGGAAGTTTTTACTCCAATCAACTACAATGGAGAGGGCGATGAAAATAAATAGCAATTTATTGATGTTAAATGGTATAATCTCATTATAAACTAATGAATATATTGGGAATTATCCTTTATACCCTTTTCTTTGCATTTCTAACAGCATTCATTGCACAACTAAAGAACTTCCATCCCAAAAGATGGTTTTATTTTGGGCTGATCTTGGGATTAGTTGCTTTTATAATTATATTAGTTGAAAAGAAAAATATTTTACCTGATGTTTCCATTCCTACTGAATAACGAAAGTTTCATTATTGATTCCTATAGCTTTTTGTTTTTTCTGGGATGGATATCTGGTGGGATTCTTTTTTACTATTTTATCAAAAAGAGTAATTTGGATCTGGAAACTATGCTTACCATACTCTGTGGATGTGCTGTCGGTGCACTTTTTGGCTCTTTTATTCTAAATCTTATTTTGTTTGGTCAGGAAGAGTTATTATCTAAGCTTTACCATTTGGATTTTGATGGTATGTCAGTTGTTGGAGGAATATCAGGGGGGTTTATAGGAGTTGAGTTTACAAAAAAAATTATAGGATATAAAAAATATACGGGGGACCTGTTTGTAATACCCATTTTAGTTGGACATACTATTGGTCGTTTAGGATGCCTTTTGGGAGGATGCTGTTTTGGTATTCAGTGTAATTTGCCGTGGAAAATTACCTATCCCATAAACAGCCCCGCTTATTTTCATCAGATCCAACATAATATAATTAGCATAAACAGCCTTTCCACTATTGCTGTTCATCCTACACCTGTTTATGAAATGATGTTCAATATTTGTTTACTGATTATTCTGTATATAAATAAATCGTGGTTCCATATATCTGGGGCATTATTTCGTTTTTATATTGTAGCATATTGTTTATTTAGATTTTTAGTAGAATTTCTTAGGGCAGACACTGGCATCCCTGTATTATTAAGTTTAAAACCAATTCAAATTAATCTAGTAATTGCTATTCTTTATTTTTCATGGTGGCTTTGGAAGAACAACAGAAATAATAATACAATAATGGTAAATAAAATCAGATAGTTTTCATAAACAATAATACCCAGCCTATTATAAAAAATAAGCCACCTATGGGTGTGATGATTCCAAATGATTTTATCCCTGTAACAGCAAAAATATATAAACTTCCAGAAAAAATAATTATTCCAAATAGAAATGCCCATCCTGATTGTGTAAACTGACCTTCTGGCTGAATTCTACTAATTAATTCTAAAAACAGAAGTGCCATAGTATGAAACATTTGGTACAGAACTGCCTTATTATAAATGGATTTACCATAATCATCTAGAATATCTTTTAACCCATGTGCCCCAAAGGCTCCCAGTATAACCACCAGGCATCCTGATATTGCTCCCCACATTAAAAAGTTCATATTAATTCCCGAATTTGAAAGACAAAACTACAGGCTATTTACCATCAGATTATTAATATTTTTCAATTGCAAAAAACGGTTTGCATATTTGTATATTCACCAGTCATGATTCCTCATGAAACTCTTGAAATATTCAGCTACTTGTGGTGGCAGTCGAATACAATCACATTTTTACTCATTCTGACTTTGCTATTTCTAGGAAAGTGTATAAAAGTAAATAATCGAGAGAAATTAGCTAGATTCATTGGAATGGTTTTAATTATGAGGACTGTGGGAATTCATTTCTATTGGAGTCATTTAGGAATTTGGACAATCGAATCTAGTTTACCCTTTCATTTATGCGGGCTGTCTGCCATATTATCCGGCATTGTACTTTTCTGGCGCAATCAGTTAGCATATGAATGTTTGTATTACTGGGGAATTGTGGGAGCATTCCATTCACTTTTAACACCAGAATTTACTATTGGTAGGAATGGCTTGCTTTTTTATGAATATTACTTGTCACATGGAGGCATTATTCTATCTGCATTATACCTCACCTTCTTACTAGGGATGAGACCACGGAAAGGATCCTGGTTGAAGATATTTCTCTGGAGTCAGTTGTTGATTCCAATTATTGGTTGTATAAATTGGATATTGAAATCAAACTATATGTATCTTTGTATTAAGCCCATAGCAAATAATCCGTTTCTTATCGGTGAGTGGCCTTGGTACATTATAGGAATTGAATTTGCTGCAATACTTCATTTTATTATAGTATATATACCATTTGCATACGTCTATCGATTAGAAAAAGAAAATAGATCTACCCAAATTTTATCTAAATGATAATACCCAATGTACCTCCATTCTTACGATTTTCCAGCAGTCATTTGGTTGCTATGTTTTTATCGGTAGCAGTATTTATCTGTATACCTTATATAATAAACAAAAATTCTAAAACTGAATTGGTTGAAATCCTTTCCAAATCTTTAGGAATGCTATTAATTGGGAATGAATTGGGGTGGGTATTATATAAATTAAGCTTAGGTTATAGAGACTGGGCAGAATTTATGCCATTTGAACTCTGTACAATCAATGCATATTTACTTGGGATTATTCTTCTTATTAAGCCTTCATATGCAATTTTTGAAGTAGTTTATTTTTGGGCTATGGCTGGTACAGTTCAAGGTATTATCACGCCCAGGCTTTTTGCAGGCTTCCCCCATTATCTTTTCTTTGAATATTTTATCACTCATACAGGTGTTGTCCTGGCTATACTGGTATTAATTTTCAGATATAAATGGGAAGTGACCTGGGTGTCACTGTGGCGGGCAATCCTATGGCTGCAAGTTCCTGCTCTTATAAATCTGGTATTTGATTTTACATTTAATGTTAATTACATGTTCATGCGGGAACTGCCAAAAGTATCTTCAGTGCTAGATTATTTTGGACAGTGGCCCAGATATATTTTTGTATGTGAAATTTTTGCGCTAATTTCTTTTATTTTTTGTCTATTTCCTTTTTTATTATTAAAGAGGCAGAAAGGAAATCTATTTTTATTATTTTTCAGATAAAATCATTAATTTTATATTAATTAAGGCATATATAGCTACAGCCTAGAAAACAGTAAATTAATTTAAAAAAAATATTTTTGTAATTTTACCCTATTCCTCCCTTAATATTCCCCCCCTGTTAACCCTTCTTATAGGAGAAATTAATGAGACTGTATATCAAGCCGCATAATGATACGGCAAGAGAATTTTATCGAACTCATGGTCATTTTCACGATGGAGATGCGGGTTTAGATCTTTATGTTTTGGAAGACACTCATTTTGAGCCGGGTGAAACCAAAGCCATTAAACTTGGTATTTCATGTGAGCCTGAAGATGGGATTGCATATTATCTCTTTCCTAGATCAAGTATTTCTAAAACTCCATTGAGGATGGCTAACTCCATAGGTCTCATTGATGGAGGTTATCGAGGTGAGATAATGGCTATGTGTGATAACATCAAAACTGCAAGTTACATGGCTGAAAAGGGTCAACGTCTCTTTCAACTGGTGGCAACAGATAGTTCCCCAATACACTACGAACTAGTGGATGAACTGGAAATGACAACTCGGGGAACAGGAGGTTTTGGTAGCACTGGGAAATAACATTTATCACTAAATTGTCATATATTGTGATATAAATCACAAAAATGTGACGTTTTGGCATAAATATTTCTGAGATTATATGTTGGCATGGAGTTTGTAAAATATTGAGTGAGGAATTAATCTGAAATTAATTAGTAAAGAAATCAAATAACACAGATAAGTAATAAATAAAAGGAGATCAATAAATGAAAAAAGTACATATTGACCCACTATCAGATCGCGTTGTGGTTATGCCTGAAGAAGCAGATGAAAAAACAGCTTCAGGTATTATCCTGCCTGATACTGCTAAGGAAAAACCTCAAATGGGTAAAATCCTGGCAGCTGGTCCTGGTAAAGTGAGTGAAAATGGAAATGTTGTTAAAATGACGCTTAAAGCAGGTGATAAAGTTTTGTATGGAAAATATTCCGGTACAGAAATCACTTTGGATAGCACAGATGTTCTCATCATGCGTGAAAGCGATATTTTAGCTAAATTCAATAAATAATAAGGAGTTATAATAATGGCAAAAGACATTAACTATGATGTAGATGCGAGAACCACATTGAAAAATGGTGTGGATAAGCTTGCAAATGCAGTAAAAGTTACACTGGGTCCAAAAGGTCGTAATGTTGTAATCGATAAAAAATTCGGTGCACCTACTATGACTAAAGATGGTGTAACTGTTGCAAAAGAGATTGAACTGGAAAATAGTGTTGAAAATATGGGTGCTCAGATGGTACGGGAAGTTGCTTCCAAAACATCTGATGTAGCCGGTGACGGTACAACCACTGCAACAGTTTTAGCTCAGTCAATTATCACTGAAGGACTAAAAAATGTAACAGCTGGTGCAAACCCAATGGATCTGAAGCGTGGTATTGACCATGCTGTTACTCAGGTTCTGGACTACTTAAAATCCATCTCTAAAGATGTGTCCAACAAAGATGAAATCTCTCAAGTTGGGACCATTTCTTCTAACAACGATAGCTCAATTGGCGATCTTATTTCCGATGCTATGGAAAAAGTTGGCAATGAAGGTGTTATAACTGTTGAAGAAGCCAAAAGTACAGAAACTTTCCTAGAAACTGTAGAAGGTATGCAGTTTGACAGAGGTTATCTGTCACCTTACTTTGTAACAAATGCAGAGAGTATGGAAGCTGAAATGGAAAATCCATATATCCTAGTTCATGAGAAAAAAATCAGCAATATGAAGGAACTTCTTCCTGTACTGGAAAAAGTTGTTCAGGCAGGCAGATCTCTTCTTGTGATTGCAGAGGATGTTGAAGGTGAAGCTTTAGCTACGCTAGTAATGAACAAACTTAGGGGTTCATTTAAGGTGGCAGCAATTAAAGCACCTGGTTTTGGTGATCGTAGAAAAGCCATGCTACAGGATATTGCTGTATTAACTGGAGCTACAGTTGTCTCTGAAGAACAGGGATATAAACTGGAAAATGCAACCTTGGCATATCTAGGTGAAGCCCGGAATATAACGATTGATAAGGATAATACCACAATCGTAGAAGGAAAAGGTGAGCAGAAAGACGTTCTGGCTCGGATTAATGAGATCAAGGTTCAGATCGAAAAATCAACTTCAGACTATGATAAAGAAAAACTCCAGGAACGTTTGGCTAAACTTTCTGGTGGTGTTGCAGTTCTAAATATTGGTGCTGCTACCGAAGTTGAATTGAAAGAAAAGAAAGCCCGTGTTGAGGATGCTCTTCATGCTACACGTGCTGCAGTAAAAGAAGGTATTGTTGCAGGCGGTGGTGTTGCACTTCTTCGTGCGATCGATTCAATCAATACAAAAGGCCTTATAACTGATGAAGCACTTGGTGCTGCAATCCTGAAGAAAGCCTTGGAAGCTCCATGTAGGTTAATTGTTGCCAATGCTGGCCTTGAAGAGTCTGTAGTAGTAAATAAAGTAAAAGAAAGTAAGGGATCTAATGGATTTGATGCTCGCACTGAAGAATATGTGGACATGTTGAAATCCGGTATTATTGATCCTACTTTGGTAACTCGGACTGCTGTACAGAATGCTGCCAGTATTGCTGGTCTGCTCCTGACAACGGAATGTGCAATTACCGATAAACCGGAACCTCCTGCTCCAGCTCCTGCAATGCCAGGTGGTGATATGGGTGGAATGGGTGGAATGGGTGGAATGATGTAACTTTATACATCTTTCTAATTGTTGTATGGAAAAAACGCCCCCATATTGGGGGCGTTTTTGTATTATTATTAATTTCTATGTATTAATAAAATAGTTGTAAATTAAATCTCAAGGCAAAAATTTATATATCACACCTGAAATAATAATAAGGAAAATTATCTAATGAAAAGAATCATGTTTACCG
>Ga0187827_10004839_pt1 | contig 16233 bp, 13 predicted proteins | sample ETNtaG_39_FD_167969 | JGI IMG/M metagenome (GOLD analysis project Ga0187827, IMG submission 167969) | Marine microbial and viral communities from oxygen minimum zone, Eastern Pacific Ocean - ETNP2014_SV_150_PacBio MetaG (Illumina Assembly) | ecosystem: Environmental > Aquatic > Marine > Hypoxic...
TATAATACCACATTTTGGACAATTGAAGAGATGAAGCAGTATTCAATCCAATCGCACGATTCTCTTGTCTTTCCAACACTTAATTGCCGAAAGTTGCAAGCCTTCAACCCCACCCTCATTGGTAATGAGACGTTCATGGTTTGCAATCGTTGTCGGGTGCTCTGGTCCAAGCGCGTCACACTCTTCGGGTCCGACACTGATTTCAAACGTTCCCAAAGCACGTGCCATGGCAATCACCTCCTGCTTATCGAGGCCCAGCAATGGACGTAGAACCGGTAATGGAGATGCCACCTCTACCGCTCCCATGTTCCCAAGAGTCTGAGAGGAGACCTGACCAAGATTCTCACCCGAGATGATATGCGTGGCCCCAACCTCTTGTGCACAGAGATATGCTAGGTTCTGGAACAAACGCTTCATGTGAACAAAATAATCACGATGGGCTTCGCCCACGGTGAATGATGTCAGAACATCTGCAACCGGCACCACAACCAATTCTCCAGAAATGGTTCCAGAGAATCTTCCCGACAGGTGTTCCAAAGCCTTGATCGTCTTGTTTTCGGCCTCTGGACCAGACACCGGTTCTTGAGATGCATGTAAAGGATAGATGGTCCACCCATCCGCCAGCATCCGCGCTACAGCCACGGGAGAATCGATTCCCCCTGAGACCAGTGCAACTGCCCGTTTTGCCGTTGCTTCCACAGCCGCCATCATCATTGCGAGATAGGCGCAATACATGAACCGAACTACTCCAATCAGGGAACGCCTTGATAGTATTCGCCGGCCTCGGAGGCCTGAATAAGATGGAACCATTCAGTAGAGAACCGGTCACTCTGAACGAGGTAGTATTTCCTCAAGACACCAATAGTTACGGCACATTGTTCGGCGGGCGATTGATGGAGATGATGGACAAAGCTGCAGGAATAGTTGCCAGCAAGTTCGCCCATAGAGAATTCGTCACAGTTTCAATCGATACAATGGAATTCAAGAGTCCGGCTAGACAAGGAGACCTCATCGAAGTTGTAGGCAAAGTCGTATTCACTTCTACCCACAGTGCTGCTTGCAAGGTCAATGCATACGCCACGCGAAAAGCCGACTGGACGAGGAAGGAGATTTGCTCTGGATTCTTTTTCATGGTGGCCATTGACACCCAGATGCGCCCCATTCCTATTCCACAACTGGTTCCAGAAAGCGACGAAGAGATTGCTGATTGGGAAGATGCTCAGTCGATTAGAACTGATTTGCTGGAGAGAAAGAAACAGAATAACAGTTCCAGTTTAGATTGATACATGGCGATGATTTGAGTTGGGTTGGCTGGAAACCTCAAACGGAGTGGTCCTCTGGCCGGCTCGATGCCGGTACTCAACATTGCAATGATAGGCACTGATGAATTGGCCAAAGAGATTGCAAAATCATCGGACCAAAGAGATGTACATACCTATGTCCACAAAGAAAATGCAGCAGATGGAAGCCAACGAATATTATCGCTGATAAGACCTGCAAGGTTCCCTGAGAGATTGCCCCCCTTCCTTGAGGCCTTAGGAGTCGCTCGCGCAGGGTTCATTGAAGTGAAAGCCATCGATGCTGCTCTTGGAGAAGCGCTGGTCGCTTTTTCTTCGGCTGGAATAGAAAGAGGTCTGTATGTCATCAATCCCTCAGATGATGGATGGGTCGATGAAGAACGGGTCACGGCCCTGATACAACAAGCAGGGCTTTCTTCCTGGAACAGAGTTAATGTCGATGGAATTGAAATTCGAGAGAAATTGATGGAAATGCTGGACCAAATGCTACATGAATTGACAGCGGAAGCAGCAATGCCTCTAATCATACCCATAGATCAACATTTCAACGTCAAAGGAATCGGGCTGGTTGCTATCGGTTACGTGCAACAAGGTTCTGTTTCGGTACATGATGAATTATTGGCACTTCCCAGTGAAGGAAATGCCAACGCAAGATCGCTTCAGGTCATGGATGATGATGTCCAAACTGCAGTTGCTGGAGACAGGGTTGGGATTGCAATGCGCAATGCCGATGAGGCATGGCTCTCCAACGGTGCAATTCTGATACACGCTCCCACGCCTGAGAAGAGCAGCGAAGAGGGAGTTCCCTTGCCTTTGACCAGTACCACTGTAACCAAGGTCAAAGTGGAAAAGAACCCATTCCAACGAAAGGAACTCGTGATGGGAGATGTGGTCCATATCGCATCTGATCTTCAATTCGTGGTTGGTAGAATCACCAAGGTGGAAGGTGAATATATGGATATCGAATGGGATGCTCCAATACTGATTCGTAGAGATGGTCCAGGTAGAGCATTATTGAATCAACTTGATTCCTCACCTAGAGTGATAGGCAGAATCACCGAGTTGATAGAAGAATAGTCGGTTCCAAAAAATACCACTCAAAACCCCCATCTCGTACGCGAGAAGTAACGTAGCATTCATATTGAGTGAGAATTCGTCGAGCCGCTGGGATGCACTCAAACTCGCAGGACTCTCGCTGCGAGGGAGGGGATGCGGAAGTGTTCTCCTCCCTGCGCTTATCAGGCTTCGACGGCCGTTGCAAAGCAGTGCTTGATTCTTCAAGATTGATTCTTGAACGGCGTTCTGGGCACACGCTCAATCTTATGCATGATGCCGTTGCAAGGATGCGACATCACACCACCCCTCTGATTCCACGATGGTTGTTCGGCATTGGATTGTTTTTGATCTACGCTGCATGGAGAGTATTCCTTCCTCCTGCACAATATTGGTTCCTAGGTATTGGCTCAGCCATCATTCTAGGTTGGGCACTTGGTAGGAGACCAACGCTGACCATAGATACAACAAATGGAGATTGCCACACCCTCTATGGAAACGATGCTTCGTTGATGCGGATGACAGCACTTGTTCAGAGGTTACAGGACGGTCAGACACTGGATGAAGCCAGAGAAGGACTTGCGTTCTTGATGCGAACCACTGATTTCCCTGCCACTAATGCTGTTGAGGAGAGATTAGTGGCCGAAAGTGAACCGGAACCTCTGTTGGCAAGTGCATCGATTACTACTTACCTTGGTGATGAGAGCGATGAAAAGGAAGAACTACCCCCAGTCTGGCTGGGCTCAATTGCAGGTTCTGCGGTCGTTTCAAACGAACCGGAACACACTGAACAACGCTATGAGCCACATTCTTTCCAAAGGGCAAGAAATACTCATTCTGAAATTTCACAGAATCCAAGACCCTATGATCAGGTCGAGGACCCATGGGCGATGAACGGCGTCAGACCATTGCCAAACAATCCTTTCCAAACCGAACCCCCCTCTATTCAAAATGAACAGTATCAAACACCTGTGAACGAAGGATTCTCAATGTTCGGAGAAGGTGGCCTATTTGATGCACCATCCTCACATTCAACTTTACCAACACAACCCATTATTTCCACACCATCTTATCAGCAGCATGTTCACGACACTAGGCCCCCATGGCAAGAAAATAGACACCGTTCCTCGATGGGGATGCTCAAGGAGGCTGGTGGAATATCAGGAGATGCAATGCTCAAAGATGATGTTCAAGTAGGGCTCAGTCAAGCTCCAACAAAGTTCATTCCAAGTTTCCTTCCGCCAGTTGATCCAAATGATCCTGACAAGGACAGAATACGAGTCGAGCCGGAGATTCTTGACGCAGAGATGATGGATGAAGATACCTCACAACTGGTGGCCAATGCAAAGAAGATGGCTGAAACAGAAAGAAATGAAGGCCTAGAAAGATTCCCGCACATGCAGAAGTTGAGAAGGCAGAGAGGTGAAGGTAAAGGACGAAGAATCAGGTTGAGAAATGATAACCTCCGCCTGAACGGTACAAGGATGATGCGGAACAGACTACTCCCCGGACTAGGCAAATTGAGACAAAAAGCAAAGGGATTTCTCAAACGGGGTGGAAGCGAATTCAGAACTGCTGAATTACTCAGGTTGGAAGCAAAGCGGAATCTTGATTCACAATTGGTAAAAGAAATTCAGAGAATGGCTGATTCTGAACAAGGCTTGGTGGTTGATGAAGTCTCAAGGATGCTTGAGAATCACCGCACAGGCATTCTACCCGATGCAGATGTTCCTTTGAGGTTCTCAGACCTCTCTGCGACCAGTGACTCCAGTGCAGGAGTTGCTGGCCTGCCACGTCTGGATTCAAACGATTGAGTCAATCGCTGCTGCACGTCGTGAATATTCAACCTGACCCGCCGCTTCGATGGCTTGAATGCTGAACCCTTCAAGAGCCAAGGATGCTGCTACCGTGGCATCCACCATGCTGTCTCTGAGAGAATGCTCTGGAGCCCTGCCTGCTCGGATATTGATGGCCATATGTGCCGCCAAGGTGCCGATGAAACTGTCACCACATCCTGTTGGGTCAGCAGGGAAACATCCTGGAACTGCTGGAACATGAATCGACTCTCCGGCAAAGAATGCAGTGGCACCTTGAGCACCTAGTTTGATAATCACAAGATCCCCCCTAATGCTCGACAACAGAACAGTTGCAGCTTCTTCGATATCCGAATGACCTGTTATCGATTCTGCCTCTGTCTCATTGATGACCAGAACATCAGTTCTGGCAATCACTTCACGAACTCCATCAATCTCTTCCACTATCCACTTCTCCATCGAATCGGCCAACACCAATGCACTCGAGTCAACCTGTTCAAGCATGGCTTCTTGCAGACTGGGAGCCATGTTGGCAAGTAGCAATACTGCACATGAACGCCAATCCTCAGGAACCTGTGGCGAATATCCAATGATACAGTTGACCTGGGTATCTAGTGTCTCGACATCACCGAAATCATCACCATATCTAGCCACCCATCTGAAAGTCAAGTCATCAGACCTCTCAACTCCTCCAAGATCAAGACCATGCCCCTCCAATCTCTCGACATCTGACTGCAGGAAATCCTTGCCTACTACACCAACAACACCAATGTCAATTCCTCCATCAACGAAACTATTCAACCTGCAGGCAGAAACTCCGGCAAAGGTGGCTGAACCACCTAGGCCTTCGACTATTGCTCCCGCTGGACTTTCCACACTATCATACGCTAAACTTCCAATCATGACTACATCCATACTATCACCCCAATAATTCAGGATGTGTATCAATATACTGAATTGTCACATCACGTGCAAGAAAATCTTTCTCATCCATTATTCTACGATGTAAAGGAATCAGATTTCCAACTCCAACCAGCATTGTCTCATCCAGTGCAGAGCGCATTCTTGCAATAGCATCTTCACGACTTGGCCCCCAAGTCAGAAGTTTGGCTAACAAACTGTCAAAACATCCTGGCATCTCATATCCAACATGGGCATGAGTGTCAACCCTGATTCCATACCCTGAAGGGAAATGACACTCCCACAATTTCCCAGGCGAAGGGATGAATTGACTTGGATCCTCAGCATTGATTCTACATTGGATTGCATGGCCATTCCAAGTTATCTCATCTTGAGTCAGGGGTAACTTCTCACCTTCAGCAATTCTTATTCCCAATTGAACCAGATTATGGCCGGTGATCAATTCAGTGACCGTATGCTCAACCTGAACTCGCGGATTGACCTCAAGAAAATAGAACTCCCCGTGAACATCACGCAGAAATTCAAAGGTTGCTAGACCCTTGTAGGAAACTGCTTCTGCTCCCCTACAAACCAAATCACCAATCTCTTGTCGTTTTGCAACATCAAGCCAAGGGCCTTCTTCCACGAGTTTCTGATGCCTTCTCTGGATGCTGCAGAATCTTTCCCCGAAATGTATCGCTGAATCACCATCACCAAGTACCTGGAATTCTACATGTTGAGCTCCTTCGATGTACTTCTCAACAAAGACTCTCTCATCGCCAAAAGCACTACGGGCTCGAGACTGGCAGAGATTCAATGCAGATTGGAACTCATCTGATTGCTGAACGACCTGCATACCAATCCCTCCGCCTCCTGCTGCGGCTTTGATGATGACTGGGTAGCCGATTACATCGGCCAACTCAGAAGCAACACCTGCATCGGAAATAGATTCACTGCTTCCTGCAGCTACCGGAAGACCCGCCGCCTCCATTGCTGCTCGAGCCTCTATCTTGTCACCCAAGAGAGTGATGACATTGGAACTCGGCCCAATGAAAGTTATTCCTTCTTCTTCCAATCTTGAAACAAATGCAGCATTTTCAGCAAGAAACCCATAACCTGGATGAATCGCATCTGCAGAGACACTCTTTGCAGCATCGATTACAGCTTCAATATCTAGATATGATTCCAACGGGTTATCACGATAGATGGGGACTGCCACATCAGATAACCTGACAGGAAGGGAAGTTCGGTCTTCTCTTCCGTGGATTATCGCTACTTCAATATCCATTTCTCGCAATGCTCGAAGGATTCTCAAAGCGATTTCACCGCGATTTGCGATAAGTACCCGTTTGAAACCCATGGCACTGGGGACAGGTGTTCGCTCCATGAAGACAACGGTTGTCAATTTACTTCTCAATAAACGTCTCTAAGGTATCTCTTCTCTTCTCGCATCATTGTTTTCTCAATGAAATGTATTGCGTCTTCAAGCGATAATCCCCCATGGTCTTGTGCAATCTGAATCAAAGTGTTATGAACATCCTTGGCCATGTAATTCTTATCTCCACAAATGTAGAAATATGCTCCATTATCAATCCAATCCCAGATTTCTTCACCATGCTCAGCCATCCTGTGTTGAACATAGATTTTCTCCGCTTGATCCCTTGACCATGCAGTAGTATATTTGTGCAAAGTTCCATTCTCTACCCAAGATTCTATCTGGTCACTGTAATAATACTCCGTCTTATGCGATTGGTCCCCAAAGAACAGCCAATTTCTTCCACTCGCAGAATCAAACTCCCTTTGTTCCAGAAATGCACGGAAAGGAGCAATCCCCGTTCCCGGCCCTACCATGATGATATCCGTACTCTTGTCATCTGGGAGGATGAATGACTTGGTTGGGGACATGAATATCTTGACTGGAGTATTTTCCACCTTGACCTCATCGGCCAAATAGACAGTACACAATCCGCCACGCTTCCTGTCATGATGTTCATAGCGGACTATGCCGACAGTCAACTGAACCTCTCCAGGATGAGCATCCATACTGCTGGCGATGGAGTAGAGACGCGGTTTCAATTTGTCAACCAAGGGCAAAAATTCCTCGGGTTGATGATGGGTATCAAATTCATTCGTGACATCGATGTAATCTCTTGACCAGATGTAATTCTCCATTGCATCTGAATTCCCGACCAACGACGAAAGTAAAGCAGCAGGACCTTCCCCGCTGCTACCTGGAGCATATCCTTGTGGCCAGTCGCCAGAATCTCCTGACCAGTCCCAAATGACCGTTTCATCATCCCTCATACTGGTACGCTGTCGAGATACGATTCGGGCACTTGCACCATAGCCTTGCCCAGATATCTTTTCAGCTAGACTGGAGATGAATTTCTTGTTGACGCGATGAATCTCATAATCGGTTTTTAGAGCTTCTCGGAGAGTCTTCTCACCATTGTGACTCTCAACCGTCAAATCTCCATCCCACCCGGTGCAATCAAGCAGAGCTTCTACCGTTTCAGGAGGATTCTCTGCAATTATTCCAAGAGCATCTCCTACCTTGTAATCTAGACCTTCAGAGGGAAGTGTAAACACAAAATGTCTGGTTTCTTTTGTTGCCCCTTCACCATTGAGCAGAGTATTCTCTATGACCTTTGAAGAATACGGGTTCTTAGCACTGAATCGGGACACTTTCACACCTTCGTCGGCGCCGAGACCGGAACCTCATTCATCAAGATTGGGTCGTTCACCTACCCTTTCAGAAATCCTTGAACAGTGAAAGAGTCAAACCATGAATGCCCCTCGCTGATACATGCCAATACTGGAATTCCTTGGAACCGGAAACGCCTTTCTTCCACAAGGAAGATTCCATTCATTGCTACTCTTAGATGATTCAATACTAATTGATTGCCCACCTACTGCATTGGCTTCACTGCGGCGAATCAATATCTCTCCCAGAGACATCAACAGCATCCTGTTCACTCACTGGCACGGAGACCACTACTTTGGTTTCCCATTTCTCATCCTTGAAAGGAAATGGATCTCTGATAGAGAAGGGAATAGGGAACTTGGCATCCACGGCCCTTCAGCGTGCAAGAAAAGACTGGCTGAACTCTGTGAATTAGCATACCCGGGGAGTGTTGGTGATAGGCTTGATTCTTTCAAATGGAGTGAAGAAGAGCAAGGGGGAGTTCAATGCTCTCCACATTGGAGTTTCGAACGATTTGAGGTAAAGCATGAGATTGAAGTTGACCCACATGGTTACATCATGACCCATGAATCGGGATTGAAATTCATGCACACTGGAGACTCAGGACCATGTGAGGCAATATCCAGCCGGGCCGGAGACTGTGATGTAGTAGTCATGGAGATGGGCGTTCCCGAAGAGGTCGATATCCCTCAACACTTCAGGCCTAGTACAGTTGCCACATTGGCCAATGCCAATCCTGAAACCATTTTTCTAGTCACTCATACCTGGCTTGATGAGCCAAATTGTGAGCGAGAGCCAATAATCAGCAATCAACTTCCCCAACTTCCAGACAATGTCATTCAGGTCAGCGATGGTGACCGTTTCATTCTCAACTCCGAAGGTCTTCAACGAAGCAATAAATGATGCGCAATTATTGGGCAATTAATTATTCATTAATATGTTAATTACTGGCTCTGAATAATATCTTGTCAATTGGAGCATTACAGATTCCTTCATATACTCGTTAAGAATTTCTTCGATTCTAGAATGGAATTCAATAGCGCCATATTATTCATCCATTTTCAATATCTTCAAATCCACATCGGTAACGGATGGAATGAAAGTGATGTTTCATCGATCGAATCTGTTGGCTGCCCTCGGTGAGAGATTTCAAAAGCGGTGTGGAAAACGCACGACTAGAGGTTATTTCACAAATCGGAATGAAAATATGTGCATATTTCAATTGCAGAACAATAAGTTGTGGATGTCGGGCAAATCGGCACCTCGCAATCCGTGATGTGAACAGACTTATTACCCCCCCTCGGACTAGGAGCCATCATCGCGCTCAAGTAGTTGTGCTGAATAAATTCAAAGTTGGTTCTGAAGGGGAAAGGTGTTAGAAAATGGAAGAAAATATTTTCGATAATCTTCTCACACGCCCAAGCCTCTTCATCAACAAAGAAGTGATGCGCCATAGCCATTCACCCACTGAATTACCTCATCGAGACAGAGAGATAAAGGCGATTCGCTTCAATCTTGTTGAAGCTCTCAAAGGACAGATTCCCTCAAACATGATTCTGTATGGAGTCACGGGAGCTGGAAAAACCGCAGTCATCAGATTCATCAATGCTCAACTTGAGGATAAAGGCAAGCAGATCGGTAAACCCGTGAACCCTGTTCATGTCAACTGTCGGACCATAGATACTCAATACAGAGTACTTGCCTTCTTAGGAAATTCTCTACTTGAATCGTACGAGAAGGAAGACATCCCCTTCACTGGATGGCCCACAGACCGTGTTTTCGACGAACTCGTGAATAGAATGAATCGAAGGGGAGGAGTTCATGTCATCGTGCTTGATGAAATTGACCACTTAGTCAAAAAAGCAGGAGATGATCTGCTGTACAATCTATGTAACATCAATGATGACCTTAAGCGCTTGGGCCAGGCAAGGTGCTGTGTCATCGGCATCAGCAACGATCTGAAGTTCACCGAATATCTTGACCCCCGAGTCAAGAGTCGCCTCGGACAAGAAGATGTCATCTTCTCACCTTACGATGCTGGGCAGTTGAGCGACATCCTTGAGAAGAGAGCAAAGGAAGGAATCAAATCGGGAGTTCTGGGAGATGGCGTTGTACAACTGTGTTCGGCATTAGCAGCGCAAGAGCACGGGGATGCTCGAAGGGCTTTGGATCTAATCCGAGTTTCAACCGAAAAGGCCGAACAGAGTGGAGAAGATGTGGTTGAGGTACAACATGTCAGAATGGCTCAGAATCAAATCGAATGCGACCAGATAACACCGGTTATCAAGACCCTGCCTCCACAGCAGAAGTTGGTTTTGTTCTCGGTATTATTGAATGAAAGAAATGGTTTGTCCAACATTGCCACGGGAGAAGTCTACGAAATTTACCGTCAAGCATGCAAGCATTATGGAACCAATAACCTGACTCAGAGAAGAATCACTGATCTACTCTCAAATCTCGACATGCTGGGTCTAATCAATTCCAAGACCGTCAGTCGTGGAAGATATGGACGCAGCAAAGAAATCAACAGTTGTATGCCGATTTCAATCGATGCAACAGAATTGATGATCAATGCAGACGAATCTCTGAACAGCGTTGAGAAGGGCAAGTATCGTTTCCAATCCCGCTTGTGAATGAGCCGTGGCCCTTAAACGAGGACCGACGGTCGGCGTGGCCATGACAGAGACTGACGACATTGAGTCTGAAGGGGGTTTCCTCAATTCCTTGCTCAACCCTGGTCAAGTAATTTCCACATGGTTTTTTGCCTTAGGCGCATGGATTCTGTTGCTTGGAATTCTAAATTTGCTGGTAATGGCCCATCCAAGTGGCAAGATATCATGGATCGGTTTCCTGAGTTTTGGAAAAGTAGGACAGATATTGATGACTGATGCTGCAGATCAAGGATTCCATCTCATGGGAGACAGTTTCTTCCTCGGCATCGGACTTGTCCTGCTTGGAATAGGAGCCAAAGGAATCACGAGCAATGTCGAAGGGGGCCTAGCAGAATGGTTGAAGGGGTTAGTGGTCAACGACCTCTGGCCTTCGATGTTCAGCCCTGAAGAAGGCGGTTGGAGGAGAACCATGTCCTCTTGGCTACTCTTCTTCGGTTTCATTTTCTACTTCTACTGGGGCATTGTGTACAACAACTGGGTAGACCCAGGGACCTATGCTGTTTCAGCCGCATTAATTGGTTTCGGTTTCGCATTCCTTGCAATGCCAGCAGAAGATGATGAACCTGCTCCACTCGATTGATTTCGATTTGTTGTATTCATTTCGTTCTTTCTGAACCATGGCCATGTCTTCCAGCCATTGCATCAATCGCACCCAATATTATCCCCAACCACAATGAAATACTCCAAAGAGTCAACACCAAAGGTAAGAGCAGAGAATCTTTGATCTTGATCGATAATCTGCCTCTACCAAGGAAACCCTTCATCAAACTCAGTCCTAACAGAAGATAAATGCTGCTCAAGGCGATGAGTATTTGTGAACCGAGTGCATAGAATTCAAATCTGACCTCAGTGAAGACGATTCGAGCGGTTAAGAAAAATACTCCAAAGAGAAAAGGAGCGAGAGCGAGAACAAACCATGAAGCCCCGATGAAATCGAAGCCGGGTCCTTTTCGTAGTGCTGGAGAATATTTTCGCACAATACGAACATGCGCTCTAGCGTCTCTCTTCCTTTTCCTGAGAAAGATGTTCAACTTGTCCTCTGGAACATGCTGTACCACCGCATCAGGAGTATGGATGATCACCCCTCCCGCTTCGATGAGTTTCAATGAGACCTCCATGTCCTCTGCATGATACCATGCTGGATTGAAACCCCCGATTTCCAGCAGTCTGTCCCTGAGAAACATGCTACATGGCCCATTGGCCAACGTGGTTCTGCGGGAACGTTTGCGATACTTCCTCTCTATCTCCTGCGCTCTGATTCTACTAACGATGGTGTCACCCTCAGCGAAAATGACTCTGCCAGTCACGCTCACCACATTCTCATCATCCAAACCTTCACTTTGAGCCACTAGAAATTCAATCCACGTGGGGTGTGGACGACAATCGATATCAGTTATAGCCACCCACTTCCCTTGGGATTCCTCAAGAGCATGTTGCCTAGCCGCTGCTAAACCAAGAGCATCTTGATTCAAGATTCGGACTGATACACCTATTTCTTCGCCGTTCTCATCACTCCATTCTGCCAATCGTTCAGCAGTTCCATCACTGGATCCATCATTAACTGCGATAATCTCCAATGGTCGATGAGTCTGATCAACCAATGATTGCAGACAATCATCAACCCAATTCTGACCATCTCGGACAGCAACAGTGACCGAAACCAGCGGCTTTTCATCCAGAGGAAACCACCTCAAAGACATCTAGTATCTCTCGGCAACGTATTTTCACGTCTTCATCGCTTACTCTCACAACAACTCCCTTGCCTGGTTGTCCATAGAGGACCACTGCATTGAGTGGTAACAATAGATGAACAGGAATTGGAGCTAAATCCTCTTCACCATCTACTTTGATCAGAACATCTGTATCTGAATGAATCGCTGTACGACATGCATTGAATAAATCGATACTCAAATGTCCAGCAGGATTGACACAGGAGAGTATGATACTCCAGCCATCATCTCCAACCTTCTCTTTGTCAGGCAATTCACTCCTCTTGGTCATTCCATCGACAATTCCGATATCAGGACGAACCCCGATTTCGAGCATCGTCTGAACACATACATCTCCTACGGCTACGATAAATGCGTCATCTGAGACCTCATCCAGAACCTTGTACATCGCTATCTCTGGGGATTCTTCAGGTCCTTCATACAATACTCCAAGTGGTTCTTTCAAAATAGTATCCATTTCAATCGGCATTCGTAGTTCCTGTAGCAGTTCAGGAAACCAAGGATTACCACTTCTGTCGATTATTCCAGCACGGATTCGTGTACTGCTGATGATCCCTCCTACCCCATCCTCAAGATGACTAGCCTGAATGATTTCCAAGGGAGAAAGCCCATTCTCCTCGCGGATTTCATTGATTCGTTCACAATTTCCTCTAGTCTCAATAGTGCAGATGATGGAATCACAATCGTCTCTGACCGGAGCTGGCCCCAATGAATCTCTCAAGATATGGGTGCTGAACCGCGCACCATGGTTCAATTCTACCCAATCCATCAGTTCTGCCAACCTTTCTTCCAATGAAAGAATGAATGGGGATTTCTGTTGAGTGGTTAAATCATCACTGACCCAGACTTCAATGAATTCTGCATTACCGGCAGCTAACTCCAGAAGATGCATGTGGCCCGAATGGAATCTATCGAATGTTCCACCGACCAGACAACGGGAGAATCTTCTCTCCATCGATAATTTGGGGCCGCTGGGGGCGAATAGGACTTTGGACGCTAGAGGCGCCTTATCCAATTGCAAGAAAGGTGGAGATGGAGAAAGATGTGCCCCGGCGTGTAACAGCCCTCCTCATCGTTGCCTCAGGGGCATGACCCTCACACCGGGGCGTCTGTCCGATCAAGGGGTTGTCTCACCTTCATCCTCTCGTCCGGCAAGGACCCATACTCGATCGGTATCGCCACTTGTTTGCTCCGAGGCTCATATCCTAAGATCCCCACGGTCTTCGCAAGCGGCGGACCGCACTCATTGGTACCAGCTCTCATTGTGCCAACCCGGCGAGGGGAGGCTCTCCAGTCGGTGTTGCTGGTGCGGTAGTCTATCCTGAAACCAGACTTTTTTGAATCCTTCCACTCATGGCAGCCTTATTTGACCAGGATTCAGCAAATCCCTGTGAAATCCACTCAATCGTTGTGATATTCGTTTCTCGACATTCTCATCCTTGTACATCTCCCTTGGAGACATCGACATTGAGCCCCATTCATCTACAGGCCTTGCTAACCATCCAACACATGGATGAATCCTCCCTGAACGTACCACACCACCACTGACCAAATCCTCCAGACATTCCATGAGGTCGAGTAATTGAGATGCACCATCACCGTCGTCTGCCTCCAGATTATCCAAGTGATGCCGCATCAGTATCTGCAAACCTGGAGTCATTCCTGGATGCTCAATTTCAATTCCAGGAGTATCAACTGTTTCTCCAATGGGCCTGAGACAAACAGCTGCCCAAGGAATTGCTGTTGCAACCAGCCATTCCCTGCCTTGTTCATTCTCAAGTTGTCGGAACAATATCTCAGGAGCCAAGTGAGCCCACCACTCTATATGGAGGGCTTCAGTTAAAATTCTCATGTTCTCCAATGAAGGCTCCTTGGCTTCAATACTCCAATCCATCAGCATCTTCCAACTATGAAGTGGGTGTTCAGCCGCCAGATTCGGTATCTGAGCAACCAGATCATCAGCCCAACTCTTCTTCAGATATCCCATCCGCGAACACCAAGTGATTCCCGGCAAAACTGTTTCAATATCCTCAGATGGAGATGATGACCAAGACTTCCAAGCCCATCCTGCCATTCCCTTTCCAAGATACGGGATTGTCCACGGAGCAGTTGCTAGAATGTGTTCTGAACAGATTGCAGAAACCTCTGCATTCTTGGATTTCCTTCGCATCTCCATGACCACATCGGGATGCTCGATCATCGCTGCACGAATCACATTGGAAGCCGATTGTCTCCATTCTACAGGAGAAGCCTCAGATATCTCTAGGAGATGCACCAATGGCACCTGTTCTGGTTGCAGCATTTCGAACCATATCGGCTCGAGAAGATCACCAATTCTCTGCCATCTTGACCAACGATTACCCTCAGGGGTAGCAATCCATGCTGCCAATGGAAACAGGCCTTCATTGCGGTTGGCCCATTCCTCGTCACCTTGAGGATAAGAAGAGGTTGCTATCAACAGAGCCTCTTCCTCATCTTCAGGGTCTCTGTTACTGAACTGGATGACAGGAAGCGAACGCAGTTCAGATGGGCTACTAGGAGGGTTCCAATTATCTGGCGGAGACGTGGTCTCTTCGACCTGTTGTGTCAAGATGAATGGTATCTGTGAGCCATCAAGCATGACAAGTCGGGCTGCAGGCCAGCCCGAGAAATCTTCTTTGACCAACAACGAAGGTACGTCCGCCTCTTCAGGCAGAATGACCAACCTGACATTATGGTTATTCAACAACGAATCAAACATTTGGCGCTCAAAAGGTCGATGAGTGGGCCAATTGACAACCAATTGTTGTCCCCTGTCCATGACAACCCAATGCATCAAAGCCTTGACTGCATTGTCATCCAATTTCGAGATGTTCCATTCGAGTGTCTTGTCCTGTGGAATTTCTTCCTGCCACTCAACATCAGCCCATGAATCCCTGAACCTCTGCCAGGTGGTCGAAACCCTTGAACGTCTTCTTCTGGCTCTCCAGCCAGTCAGTGCAGCTTTCTGGACCTGAGACAATCTATCACGTAACTCGGCAGGGGGTAGACGTGGATGTGCCTCATGGATCCATCTTTCCAACACCGCCACAGGCAATGGCATGTTCGAAACCTTGTCAGATAACAGACAGGCTCCCTCTCGCGCTGTGTCCGCCAACATCGAAGCGATATATCTCTCCTTGACCACAGCGACAACAGGAACATCGGGTCTAGCCAATGGCGCCCTGTCATGCACCTCGCCCAGTGTCCACTCCCCGCCTCTGATGGAATGGGGCAACTCCGGAGGTGGTTCATCTAGGCCGTCGCAGAACCAAGAGCCAACTGCAATCGTCTCTTTAGCACTCCCAGAAAGTGCTCGAGCACGCACCAGACCTACTGCAGAAACCTGTTCTGACCAACCTTCCAGAGTATCCATCGATACCCTGTCCTCGGGTTCCTCGATTCGATCAAGAGTCTTCGCGTCATACCATCGAATGGCCCTCTCCTGTGGCCATGCCCAGAAGGGATAAATCCCCCCCCCTTTGTTTCCACTGGAAAGTCCGTCGCTGTCGAAACTCCGTACTGGAATCAAAAACAACCCTTTCTGAGGTTTCTTCGCGTAAGCCAACAGCAGTGAATCACCATCCCTCGCGACAATACAACCTTCGGCTTCCAAGGGTATTTCACGCCTTAGAATCACTCTCAATCTGGCGAGTTCATCTGATTCAAGAAGAGAGTATCCTGAGGCCGTCAACCGCTGCATCGCACCTCGTGAAGCATCATCCCTATCAGCCGACACGTGACCCTCGTTTCGGAGTTTTTTCAATTCGGCAGAGGCGTGCGGAAGGCGTAGGCCTGTCACTGATGCGGCGTCACTTACTCTGGATGCACCTATGCTCAGATGGGTGAGCAAGCGGCGGCGGTAGTTACTACGAATCTTCGCCGGCACTTGGGGTATCCTCCTATTGAATCGACGGCGAGGTCAGTGTTAAGAACTTGTCTTGGTTTAGTTTACAACTTACATATAGTTACATATTTCCAGTGGAGATGGGTTATTTTCCACACCGGCCCTACCAAGAAGGGTGGGGAATAGTAGAAATCCAG
>Ga0187827_10004840_pt1 | contig 16233 bp, 13 predicted proteins | sample ETNtaG_39_FD_167969 | JGI IMG/M metagenome (GOLD analysis project Ga0187827, IMG submission 167969) | Marine microbial and viral communities from oxygen minimum zone, Eastern Pacific Ocean - ETNP2014_SV_150_PacBio MetaG (Illumina Assembly) | ecosystem: Environmental > Aquatic > Marine > Hypoxic...
CAATGAAAATTAAAATAATCCTTTTACTCTTACCTATTTTCCTCACTGCATCTGGAGGATATGATAATGGTACAGCAACAGGCAAAGGACAATTTCAAATCGATTTAACCTGGAATCCATTTGACCGGATTTATTTTGGCCAAACTTATATTGTCATGAGTTATGGACTGAGCCATCGCTTAGATATCCACGGTTTTATTTCTCATCACACCAGGGGATATGAGACCTGGTATGGGGGTGTTTTCTACCAATTTTTAAAAACACAAAGAATGGATTTGGCAACAGCAGTAGGTGTTCGACGTCGCTTTAATGAAAACTGGACCCATATTTTTGCGCCACAACTACTTTATACTATCCATTTAAATGATCGATTAAATCTTGGGGGAAGTGTGGTGAATATTATGGAATCCCTCTCCGATAAACCTACGAGGGACAGGGATAAAAGACTTAACAAGTTGGGAGTGGCGGTGGATGTAGGTTTGTTTTATCGGCTCAAATATAAATCACAAAAAATTGAAAGTATTTCGATTGGCATTGGAGGGTTTCACCCGGCTACATGGAAACCAGATACTTATTTTTTGCCAACATACAGCATTGATATAAAGTTTAAATAGTTAAAAGATATTAGATGGCAGAAATCAGAGGTCAGAATACGGATAATTGATATACGAGGTTTGGATGGGAAATGGATGATATTTACAATTGTCTATTTATAATTGAAAATTGAAGAAAATTGGGCAGCAAGCCAATCTAGGTGAACTGCGATTGGCAGGCAAGTGAGATTTGAATGGTGGGAAATTTATAGTTGGGAGAAAACAATGAACGAATTCATCTCAAGGGGTGGATTCCTTCGACAATTTCGGCAGACTCCGTGCAAGAAATGATAAAATAATTTTGGCCACGAAGTCAAGAGACTTCGCTCAATCATTTTAATTAAATTGAATAAATGGTGCGGTTGAGAAGGAAAGAAGTACCGAACCAAAGAGAAAACATTGTTAGAAAAGACCAAATGGAAACAGGAAAACCCAGCAATGCAAGCGTTACCCCTCCAAGGGTGATGAGAATCAGCAATAAATCCAGCGTGGAAAATTTACTGATATTGCAGCCGAGCCGTTTTTCTAATGTAAATACAAGATATGATATAAGTAAAAAGATTGTAAATAATTTTGTAAAAATACCTAATTCGATACCCCAGCATAATTCAGTGAACAATAATACTATGCCCAACTGGATGACATATTTAGCCATTTGATCTTTTCGATAAATAAACATAAAAACAAGCAGTAGTATAATCGCTAAACCATGTTGCCAAGTTATCATGGCGGTTAGTTTGCCGTAAAAACAAATGGAGGATATTAGCCCAATGAGTAATGCCAACATCAATAATGTTCTGGGTAAAAACGGTGGCAATATCTTTTTACTCTTTTGCCAATTGTACAAGGGGCCTACTGCATTTATAATCATAGGTACATAAGTTTGCACTGGAGGCGTAAGAATAAAAAGCAGCAGTAATGCCAAATAAACCAGCATAACATTTGTTGATAATTCTAAATGAAAACTAAAAACTGCGCCAATAACTGATAGTAGTGTAATAAATAGGATGGATCCAATAGAGGATAAGTAGCTACCACTTTGCTGAAGGATAAGATGATGAAAATGAATTGTGTCCGCTGTCATGGGGCTTTTTTTCGTAATAAGGCGTGTAAAAAAGACACGGGTGGTGTCTGCAATAAGGTATGAGGCCAAAAGAACGAATGGCGTCATATTTAGGTTATTTACTGAAGGAGTGGTTTCCAAAAATAGCAATGGAAGGGCAGCCGTGTGAAAACCGAGAAAGAGGCTACCGGCATCCCCCATAAAAAGCTTAGCTGGGCGCTGGTTAAACACTAAGAACCCCAAAAGAATTACAGCTAAAATTAAGTTTAATATGGCGAATGGGCCTGAACCAGATAAACCCAACCCCAAACATAAAAGTAGCACAAAACCACCGGCGATGCCATCGAGACCATCTAAAAGGTTTACGGCGTTATAAATACCAATGAACCAAAAAAGAAAAATAAATAAAAGCCCAATTTGTGACACAGTAAATGTCAGGTTATAAAAAGTGATGGCTTCGAAACGGCCCCAGAATAGCATTGATATATAGGCCACCAGAGCCAATTGGATTATGAACTTAATCTGCCATGGGACATTGCGATTATCATCTATTGTACCCAAAATAATTGAAACGCCTCCCCCCACTATGTACCATTGGGGGGCCAAGCCTGACCACCATGCAATAAAAAGTAAAAGCGGTCCAAAAATAAGGCCACCTATTTGGGGTATTGCTCCCATATGCTGCTTGCGGATATCAGGATGATCCAGAGCATATTTCTGCCCAAGAAGTCTTAATATTACTATCGTAAAAAGTAAGGACCCTGAGAGTATAAATATAGGAGAAGAAATCATTTTACTTATTTATATTCAATTATTCTGGATTAAACAATGGATGTTGAGGTAAATCACCAAAAAAATATTTATGCAGATTAATTTTGGGAAAAACCACCATGATGATTGTGGTAATAATTAAAAGAATATCTATCCAAAAAGATGCGTTTTTTTCGTACCAACATTCCAATTTTGCTTTAAATGGTACAATTTCTGTTTTATAAAACTCATTAGAATCCTCATTATTATCCTCTAAAAATCTTTCTTCATCGCGAAAAACAATTGAACCAATACCTGTTATACCTGGTTTTAGTAATTTAATTTTTTGTTGAAAGGCTTCCGGTATCATATCATATTGGTTTTTTACCAAAGGTCTTGAACCAACAATGCTCATTTCACCAATGAAAACATTAATAAATTGAGGGAATTCATTCAGTTTTGTTTTTCTTAAAAATTTACCAAATGGCAAAACTCTTGGATCATTTTTTAATGTAATATCACCGGCCCCAATATTTGGGCTGTCTTTAACCATAGTAACAAATTTATATATACCAAACGGTTCTCCATCCTGGCCCATGCGAGATTGTTTATAAAAAACTTCACCTTCGCCGGTAAATTTCAATATTAGTAGTAGTAGTATTCCAAAAGGCGAAAATAGGATGAGAACCATTAAGGAAAAAATTATATCAAAAATTCTTTTCAATATTATAACTCTTTGAACGAAAGTTCATCGGGGGCTTTAAACCCTCCACTATTAAACGGTAGGCCTGACTTATAAAAATCAATGTACCAGGAAATCGTATCTTTCAAACCATCCACCCAGAATACTTTTGGAGTATAACCAAGATGTTTTATGGATTTTGATATATCCGGGCATCTCCGAGAGACTGAACCGGGATAAGTTGGTGCAGTTTTATATTCACCTTTGTATCCCATCATTTTCCCAACTGTCTTTGTTAATTCTTTGATTGTGATTTCTTCAGGAGAACCCATGTGATAAATCTCCTGATCGTAATTATCATTTTCTAAAGCCATAACTGTGCCCTCCGCTGCATCAGTAATGTAGCAAAATGCCCGAGTTTGATCTGCGCCATAAATTTTAAATGGATCTTCAATACCTTCATGAAATCGCTGCACTAAATGTGGAATAACATGTTTATATCCCATTCTTGGGCCAAAAATATTTTGATATCTTACAATTGTAACGGGAAATTTATATTTTTTACCATAAGTTAAAAATGCTGACTCCCCCAGCATTTTAGTCACAGCATAGGTAAACCTGGGATGGCCAATTTCAGAAATTGTTAGTGGAACTTTTTCAGGGGTTGGAACCGGATAATCAAACGTATCTGTTGTGGCTGCATAACATTCGCTGGATGACGAAAAAAGCACTTTACCAATATTGTTATCAGTTATCCACTCTAGTGAATTTTGGATAAGAGCTGTATTAATACGAATAACTTCATGGGGTTCTTCAATACAGCGGTTTACACCAACAACCGAAGCTAACATATATACAAAATCGTAATTATTTGATAGTTGTTTATACGATTCAAGTGACGCAAAGTCTCCTTCTATAACTTTTATGGAGTAATCAGAAACAACTTGATCAAAATCAGCATCTTTCTGGCCGGGAGAAAAAATGTCCGCGATGGTAATGTCATAGTTTCCATTTTCACCAAGATATTTAGCGATACCCAAACCAATAAACCCCGCACCACCTAAAATTAATACTCTTTTCTTTTTCATAGATTTATAGTTAAAAAAACTATATGTCTCCTCTCCCTAAAACTTTAACTGTATGTTTCTTTTTGAGCCGGTTAATTTGTTTATTAGAAAGATGTCCAATCGTATCAAATATTAACAAAGGTTCTAAATTAAAAATTTTATCAACCGTTTTATCATCTTTATAAATAGAATGACCTGTTGATATAATGATAATATCCATCGTGTCATTTAAATGGGTTGATAAGTCTTGAATAATTTCAATTGATTTTTCATCCCAATAATTAATATATGGGTCATGGCATGATATGGAAGCCCCTTCTTCTATCAGGTAATTATATAAGTTTTCTACCGGAGTACTTCTTGTATCTCCCACATCACCTCTGTAAGAAACACCTAATAACAACACATTTGAATTTGATAAATTTAGATCTTGTTTTTGTAAAAACTCGAACGTAAAACGCGGCATTTGATCATTGATATTTATTGCTTTTTCACTTAGTAACAATGGATCATTTTTACCAATTAAATTTTGTCGTGACCAACTAGCCAATAGCGCATCCTTTGTTAAACAATACCCGCCGACTCCTATCCCTGGATACATCATATTTGAATGAGTAGATCGCATTCGTATGGCTTTAACAATATTATAAAGGTCAACTCCAGCTTCTTCAGCAAAACGCGACCATTCAACCATAAAAGCTATATTCATGGCCCTATAAGAATTTTCTAAAACTTTAGCCATTTCAGTAGAATTTGTATTACCTAATCTTGTTAATGGATATTTATCTGTACTTATTATTGTTTTTAAAAAAATTTCTACAGCATTAGCACTATCTTTATTTATTCCAGAATAAACTCTATAATAATTTTGAATAGAATCAATATAATCTGGTCCAGGCATCACTCTTTCATACGAATGGCCTATTCTGATATTTTTTGTGCTAAGTTTTCTCTCAATTAAACAATTATATAATATCGGCTTGATTACTTCTTTGCATGTTCCTGGGGGAACAGTTGTTTCTACCAAGACTAAAACATCTTCCTTACATTCATCTCCTATTGATTTTATAGCTTTTTTAAGAGGAGATATATCTACATCATAATTATTTAATGCTCCAGATGAATCATTCTTTTTGATAACATCTAAATTTATATCAACTATAATCACATCAGCATACTGAAATGCCTTTTTTTCTGTAGTAGCAAAAAAGTTTTTTTTATTAATTGATTTTTGAAAAAAAGATACAATCTTAGGGTCTTCGGATTTAAATGGAAAAATGCCATTGTTTAGGTCATTAACAATTTTTTTTCCTTGAGCATTTGGCAAATCTACACCAATGACACCATAATCACCTTTAATTGCATTAGCACAAACCAATGACATTGCTGATCCAACAAATCCTAAGCCTTGAATAACAATAATCTCTTTTTTTTCAAACTTTTTTATATAATCTGTTAAATTCAACTAAATTTTAAATCTATTTTTTTTGATAAGATACTTTATACAATAATTCTTCAAGATTACTTATTAATCGTTCCCTATTAAATTCTTTTTGGGAAAAATTATATGCATTAACTCCCATTTGCTTTATTTCATCATTATTCAAACTACACATTTTTAATATATTTTCAGTCAGTTGATCCGGGCTTTCTGCTGCACAAGCTAAACCAGATTTAGATTCATTTATTAATGTAGCTGTTGCCCCATCAATCATTGCCAAAATAGGTTTCCCAGATGCTAAATAAGATTGTGCTTTTGCAGGTACAGTTAAAGAAAAAATATACTCTTTCTTTAAAGAAATTAACATTGTATCCGCATAATCATAAAAACTTGGCATTCGCTCTAAGGGGAATCTTCCAACCATATGGAATACATCTTGAAGTTGATATTTATTTATTTTTTCTTTAACCCATTTTTCTTTTCTTCCGCCACCAACAATGATCCAATGAATTTTTTTGTTGAATTTTAGTTTTTTCGCAGTTTCTAATATTGAACTAAAATCCTGAGCTTCTCCAATATTTCCTGCAAACATTATTTTAAAACTATTTTTTGGAACATTAGGTATTTCAATAATCTCTTTATTACATGAATTAAAAATAGGTTCCGCCCATTGAGGGAAATATAGAATATCTTTTTCTTCTCCACCATTTTTTATAATGGGTTTAATAAAGCCTTTTGAAGACACTAAGACCTTATTAGAGTTTAAATAAAGCCATTTAATTATAGGATTTAATAATTTCGGTATTATATTGGAGTTTAATTTCCCTGCTGATTTAACACTTTCTGGCCATAAATCATGTACCCAAAAAATAAGTGGAATTCGTAGAATTTTTTTTATGATTATAGCAGGAATACCAACCGTAGCAGGTGAGGGAGAATAAACAAATATTATATTATATTTTTTAAGTAGTATTTTTCTAATCGGGAGAATACTAAAAATAACGAACGATATATAATTTAAAAACAAACGTATTCTATTGCCAGAACCTCTAGGAATTACAGGTACTCTATAAATAGAAATTTTTTTAGATAATTGATATCTTTTCTTAAATAATGAATATCCTTTATAATACTTGCCTTCAGGATAATTTGGGATAGGAGTCAATACAGAAAGCGAATGACCTCTCCTTTGCAATTCTGTTACTAAATCATTTATCTTAAAATTTTCAGGATAAAAGTACGGAGTTACGATAAGTATTTTTAGAAAATTATTGTCTATTGTAGTGCTCATAAGAACTTTTATTAATAATCATATATTGATATAATTCACTAAACATCTCATCATAAGATTTTACAGATAAAATTTTTCTATTATCTAATAAACTCCTATCAATTTTTTTTGAACTAAATTTCTCAATCTTAATTGATTTTAATCGCCAATATTTTTTAATTAATAATAATAATTCATATTTTGATATTTTTTCATTTGAACATAAGTGATAAAGCCCACAAATATTAGAGATAATAGCTTTGTGAATCTGTTTTGCCAGTTCTAATGTTGTTATTCCATTCCATAGTGCATTTTCATATCCTTGGATAATTCCGCTTTGCCGCAAAACCCAATCAAATAATTCTTCTTCCACTTCTCTATTTGTTGGACCAACGTATGAAGCCCTGATAGTTAAATCTTTTTCATTAACTATTTCACCACAAAACTTTGAAATACTATAAACACTATCGCCATCAGGCACATTTGGTTCAGAATAATTTCCTTCGTTACCAGAAAAAACACAATCACTACTCAAATGAATAATTTTTATTTTTGAATTAATTAACATTTTTTCCATAACCTTTGGTAGGTAGCTATTGATAAACAATGCCTTCTTTGGATCTTCAGTAGAAGCCTCAACTAATATTCTCAAAGTATTAATTACAACATTTGGTTTTAATTTTTTTATTTTATTAAAAAAACTAATTATAGAAAAATTTTCTTCTGGTATACCATGCACTTCATAAGTGTTCTGACCCAATAAATATTGCATAATAATATGACCTGCCATACTATTAGATCCTAAAAGAAGAATTTTCATTTGTTTAATAAGTTATTTTTTGTGCCAAACAGTACGATTTATATAATCAATATAGCTATGAACTATTTTAAGAATCTTTTTTGAAAAATTATCAACATCGTAATCAGAAACTATTTTAAAATTCTTTTTATCTGAGCTATTGGATAAAACAATCTCAATTGATGATAATACATCATCTTTTTGTAAACCAGACATTATCAATGTACCTTCATCCATTCCTTCTGGTCTTTCGTGAGCCTGTCTAATCATTATTGCTGGAAAATTTAATATTGATGATTCTTCAGTAATTGTACCACTATCAGAGAGCACACAATAAGAATTCATTTGTAATTTTACGTAATCAAATAAGCCCATAGGTTTTAAAAACATTATTTTTTTATTAATATTTAGCTTTTTCTCATCCTTTAATTTTTTCATTGTTCTAGGATGAGTCGATACTATTATTTTTTTGTTATATACTTTTACAACTTCTAATAATGAATCTAATAAATTATTGAAATTAGCTTTCGAATCAATGTTTTCTTCTCTGTGTGCGCTTACAACAAAATATTCTTTTTTCTTTAGTTTTAAGTCTGCCATGATTTTCGATTTAACTATTTTTGAATTATAATAACTCAAGACTTCCATCATAGGCGACCCTGTTTTAATTACCGTTTCAGGTTTTATTCCTTCCAAAATCAAATAACGTCTCGCATGCTCAGTCAAAGGCATGTTTATATCACTCAAATGATCAACTATTTTCCTATTTATTTCCTCAGGTACCCTTTGGTCAAAACACCTATTGCCTGCCTCAAAATGAAAGATTGGTATTTTATTTCTTTTTGCAGAAATAACTGCTAGGCAACTATTCGTATCTCCGTATAATAGCAATGCATCTGGCTTTTCTTTCTGAAATAATTTATCTGATTTCGCTATAACATTACCTATTGTCTCTGCCGCATTATTACCAGCGGCATTCAAAAAGAAGTCAGGTTTTCTAATTTCTAATTCTTTAAAAAATACTTCATTTAATTCATAATCATAATTTTGGCCAGTGTGTACTAACACATGGTTTGTATGTTTATCAAATTCAGCTATCACCCGACTTAATTTAATTATCTCAGGTCTCGTACCCACAATTGTCATAATCTTTTTCATATTTAATCTCTAATTATTTAAATGGTAATTAATAAAATCAAGCTTCATTAAAAGCTCAATCATTTCATTTTTATTTAACTGTTTCGTATTGTCTGAATTGTATTCATTTTCTGTTGATAAAGGCATATCACCTTTTTCAAAATAATTTTCATAATTTAAATTTCTATTATCAGGAGAAACTTTAAAATATCCTTCGATTGATTCTGCCTTAATCATTTCTTCGCGATTAAGTAAAACCTCATATTTTTTTTCGCCATGCCTAGTCCCCAATATTTTGATTTTATTGTTAGCATTAAAGATTTCCTTTAAAGCTTCTACAAGAGTGTTTATTGTTGCAGCAGGAGATTGTTGAACAAATATATCACCTTGAGATGAATTATTAAATGCATATACCACTAAGTTTACGGCATCACTCAGTGACATCATGAACCTAGTCATATTTGGATCTGTTACAGTAAGCGATCTGTTATTTTTAATTTGTTCTACAAAAAGTGGAATAACTGAACCTCTAGAGGCCATTACGTTACCATATCTCGTAATACAGATTGTTGTTCCACCCTTATCTATTTCACGCGCTTTTGCTAAAGCTACTTTTTCCATTAATCCTTTAGACATACCCATTGCATTTATGGGGTAAACAGCTTTATCAGTACTCAATACTATAGCTTTATGAACTTTATTTTGGATTGCTGCTTGTAATGTATTCTCTATACCAATAATATTCGTCTTAACTGCCTCGATTGGATAAAACTCACATGAAGGGACCTGTTTGAGTGCAGCAGCACAAAATACATAATCTACTGATTTCATAGCCGAATTAATACTATCAAATGAGCGGACATCTCCAATATAAAATTTCAATTTATTATTGCTATATTTTAGCCTCATATCATTTTGTTTCTTTTCATCCCGACTAAATATTCTTATTTCTTTAAAACCTGAATCTAATATTTTATTTAAAAAAGCATTTCCAAATGATCCAGTTCCCCCTGTAATTAAAATAGTTTTATTTTTAAACATTAAGAAGTTTCCTTTTTTTACCAATGATAAATATTACGTTTTTTTATTTAAAGCAATTCTATTAAAAAATTGGAACGTTTCATCTGAGCATTTTTCCCAAGAATACGTAATTCCTTTCTTATATCCTAATTTAGCCTTTTCTGATCTTAATTTTGGTGAATCAATAATTTTTTTTATTGCAATAATAACACTATCAAAATCATTGATGTCAAAATAAACTCCCGCCTCACCTATGATCTCAGGAATCACTGAGCTTCTGGAACATACCGTTGGTAATCCAGCAGCCATTCCTTCAATTAAAGGGATTCCAAAAGTTTCACAAGTAGAAGCATAAACTGCCATATCAGCATCAAAGTATTGATTTTTTAATTTAGAGTGAGAAATAAAATTTTGATAATTAATACAGTTGTATTTATCATATTTCTTAATTGTTAACTTCAAATTTTTCAGCTCTTCTACACTTCCAGAACCGATTATATTGAGAATTATTGGATATCCTTCTTTTCTTAAGAATGTTATAGCTTTAGCAATTATTGACTGATGTTTATATGGTTCAACAGAAGACACATATATTAGTTTAAAGGGATTAGTTTCATTATATAAACTAATAGGTTTTTGTTTTTTAGGTCTTTTGATAAATCTCTTATCAATTCCATGTGAAATAATAACTGATGTACCCATTAATAAGCCTGTTTCATCAATTACTATCTTCTTAGCATACTTAGATAAAAAAATAATCCCTTTCGCAGATTTGAATGATTTAGATTGAGCCTGCCTAAGTAAAAACCATTTAATTTTTGTTATTATTTTTTTATATCTTTTTGCCTCTTTTCTATCAAACGGTAACAAATTTTGATTCATCGTTACTATAGGATCAAATTTTGCTCCATAAGTTCCTCCTGGAATAAAAACCACATCACATTTTTCATTTATAGCATTTTTGTTTAAATATAAAAACTGCCAAATGGTTCTTATTATATTGTTTTTTTCAAAAGTATTTTTGTGAATTTTTTTTAACCAAGTACGATCCTTCAGCGTTTTTAAAGTTTCTTTTGCTCCCCATACAACCACTTTATTAAATCCATAAATTTGGGGATCAGTGATTGATAATAGTTTTTGAAGATGGAGAACTCCTCCTCCAGAGCGAATGTTCGATGCGTCTATCCCAATTATCATTTATTATTAATAAAATTTAATTGCTTCTTTTCCCATATACGACTCCATATAATAATTCTTCAATTTTACCATATGAAGTTGGTATTATTTTACCATTAGCATTCATATTTGATCCATTCTCAATTAAATATGAGAGCTCTACATTACTTAATTTATACTTATTGACAATAATCTTACCTGGACCGTATTCTGGTTTTTTTTGATATGCTGTAAATCCTAATCGCGTATTTTCTATTTTTATATTTTCAATTTCTAATAATGAATTATCTTTACTTGTTACCCCTATTTCAGAATCTATAATGGTAATATTAGTAGCTTTTAATATACTTCCTTCACCAACACTAATACCTTTATCACCACTATTCTGAATAAAAACAGAATCAATTATTACATTACTTCCAGATATATCAATTGCATCATTTTCACAATTAATAAAACTTGAATTTGAAATATAACCATCTGAAAAATCTCCATCAAAAGCATCAGAGTAGATATTCTCAAACAAACATCTATTTATCTCATATTTAGATCTAACAATATTGATGTAATCCTCAGATCTGTTATTTATAAATTTAGAATCATATATTTTAATATCAGATTCATAAATATTGATTGAACCTGAGAGTTCCCAGCCAAAATTGTTAGGATTTGAAATATCACTAATTACTACATTATTAAAAATAGATTGCTCTAAAGACCCAATTATAGTAATTCCTTGACCCGTACTATCTGAAGAGAAAATATTAATATAGTTATTTTTCTCACCAATAAATTCTAAAGGGGAATAAGATATAATAGAGGCATTGTTTTTTAAATCTATATTTAGGCCAGGTTGTCCCAATAATTTATAGTTCTGAGGAATAATTAAATTCTCATTGATTACTACGTCAGAATTTTTAAACATAATTAATCTATTATTTTGATTAATTATTAAAAAAGATGCGTCAACAATATTTTCATCAGAAATGATAGAATATTCAGAAAAAATTTTGTCTTTACTAAAAGATTTTGGAATAATAAAAGATTCCTTTTCATAATTTGTAAGTCCAGGTAAACTATATTTTATTTTGTAATGATTTATATCTTGCGAATTAATTTTACTTATATAATGACTTGTGGCTCCATCAATTATATAATTATTAAAATTATGAAATAAACTATCTCCAACTACTATTTTTGATAATTGAATTGGTATATTAGTTTTATTATCTATTCTGATTGACAGGACATTAGTACTGTCAGAATTATAATATATATTTAATTTCAGTTTAAGATTAGATAGAACATCCTGTATTTGTTTTTGCCTTAAATACATATATTCTTTCGGGAAAGAATAATATGGCTCATCTTTATATATAATATTTAATTTTTCATTAATTAACTTTTTATTTTTTTGAAAAAAATCATTTAAATATTCTTTTTTAGATAGTTTAATTAAACTATTTAAATATGACTTTATAAATAAATTATTTTTTGATAACTCTGAGAATAAAAAGAAATAATTATCTATTTCTTTGTTTATTATTTCAATCATTAATGGTGAATTTGGTGGACCATCAGAATATCTAAGCGAATTATATTCTCGAGCTATTGGCTCAATTAAATTCGTCACAGGATTAAGATACATTTTTAAATTCATTTTAATCGCAGCATGATGACCATCCATTAAATCAATAATTGAAAAAAAAGTTGCGTATTTTTCAATATCAAATACCTTTTCAATTTGAATATCACCATTTAAAAATGCCTCCCATTTTATTTGAAGAAATTTTAATTGATTATTAAGAGCTTCATTTCTATTTACCTTTTTTTTATTAAATACCATTAAATCATTATTGTCAGATAAAGAAAAAAGGATACCCTCTTTAAAATGATTTTTTTCTATAAGTTCTTTATTGAAATGTTCTTCAATTGCATAAATACCTTTTGAAGTTCCATTTATATTAACCTTTATAAAATCATATCTTAGAGAAACTAATCCTTCTCTTTTTTCAATTTGATGACCTATCCATTCTACAATATGACTCCTTGATTTTGGTGGTATTAGTTTAAATTCACTCATCCCAAGTATTCTATCACCATTTTTTACTTTAACTTTATATGCATATTTATTGGGATCGCCAATCATGTCCAAATTTCTTCCTGTTGGACTTATTTTAACTTCATACTTTTTATTTAGTATTGATAAATCTGCATCAACTTCAACACTTTTATCATTTTCAATTATTATTCCTCTTTTTAGTGATTTTTCTCTTACATAATCCAGTTTTTGAATATCTTTAAAATCAACATCTAAATTAAAATTCTGAGGATCACTAATTATACCTTTGAAATAATTAGGAATGATTTCCAATCTAGTTTCCAAGCCATCAAAAACAATTTGCTGTATTTTTGCTGCTGCTTGGTTTTTTTGCAAGACCATTCCATAATACAATAATAACAAACTGTAAACTAAAAGAACAATTGCTACTGAAATGGAGACTATCCCCTTTCTATTATAAAACTTCTTTAAAGCATTTTTTATTAAAAAGGCTTGTTCGGAATTTGTTTTTTTTATTATCATTTATTACAAAATATTATTATCTAAAAATGTGAATTTTAAATTGCTATTTATTTTTTCAATTGCTTTTTGAGTTTCAATCAATTTCTTATGATTATCATATTCTACCAAAAATGAAACTTCAAAAGCGTCAATTGATTCATCTAATCTTTTTATATTAACGCTTGAGCAGAATTCATTAAGTACATCTATAATTTTATTCAAATCAATATCGTAAGAATTATCATTACTTGAAATTGTCAAATACAAATTGGAACTCTCGGAATTAACAATTTCTTTTCTCGTTATAATAATAATTAATATAATTATTAAAAGGGCTAAAGAAGTAATAACTCCTTGATTGGCACCAAAACCAAGACCAATACTTATAGCCAAAAATAAATAGGCTAATTCTTCAGGTTCTTTTATTGCTGCACGAAACCTTATAATAGATAAAGCTCCCACCAATCCCAATGATAGCGCAAGGGATGTTTTCACAACTGTAATTATTAACATTGTTGTCATTGAAATCATTAAAAAGTTGTTGCTAAACGATTTTCTATTAGATAGGGTATTCCCATATTTTATATATACTTGTTTTAAAATAAATGCTAATGTTCCCGTAAATATCAAATTCAAACTAAACCAAAGTATTGGAACACGAACGCTTGATTCGACTAAAAATTCTTCAAATGTTTGAAACATATCCATATTTATTAACTCCTAATTAATTTAATTCTTTTATATTTGTCCTTTTAAGAATAATGCTTTTATTCTTATCAAAAGAAATATTTCTAAGTTTCCACCTCGGTGAAAAAGACCCAATTCTAATTGAATTATGGTTTATGAACTCTACAATTGTATATAGAGGATGATTAAGTTCTTGAATATTAGTTATTGAAAGAGGCATCGGGCTTTTAGAGAAATCTAAATAATAGTTTCCATTAAGAATGTTGGATAGTCCAGAATTATTATCCCTTACTGTTATTATAATATTGTCATGATTCTTAAAATTTAATATAAGAGTATTATTTAGATAATTTCCTTCCCAGAAACCATATATTTTATTTTGAAAATTTATATTATTACATGAAACTATCAATGAAATTGATATGAAAAATGATATAATTAAAAAGAATTTTGGGCGATTTAGATTATTCATACATTTTCAGAGGTATAGTTTTTCTATCCCTCTAACATATTTAGAACTTTTTGTCAATCTGAATGGAATGCTTTCCGTTATATAGCTAGCATCTTTGTCAGCATTTCTATCATACTTAAGTTCTAGGACTATGCTAGAATTATCTCGACATCTATTCAGAAAATATCTATTTATAGAGCAAATTTTATAAAACACTTGATTAGTATCAATAGTAATACGGAATCTTTTATCAGCAGATAAAAAGTATTTTCTATTATATCTATTTAATAACGTAGGCGTCAAAACTTTTATTTTTGCTAAAATATGCTGAGGAATATCCACATTAGATGTTAATTGAACTATATCAAGTTTATTTAATTGGGTTGTTGTATTAAGTGGTTTTAATAAAAAGTGTAGTTTATGACCTAATATACCATTTTTGATTTTTAATTCTAGAGTAGGTTTTTTAATGTTATCGTAAAGTTCACCGTACCATCTAATCCGAACTTTTGTTCGATCTGAATTCCCATCGATATTATCGAAATAACTTTTAAACATTGGAGTATCAAAGTAGATATTATTTATTGATCGTTCATAAAATACTTCCGAAAAATTTGCCGGGTGAAACATGACAAGTTTTTCAATTTCAGCTTTAGTTATTGAAGTAATAAAGAATTTTCTTTCATACCTAAAAATATTATTTTTCATTTAAATTAATTCTATTAAATAGATAATAATATTTTTTTATCTTTTTCCTGTTTATCAATAAAATAATAATATAATATAATTAGATAACCCATTAAAAAACTAAATGAAGCAACAATTATTCCTCCAATGAACATCGATACTAGAATTAATTTTAGAACTGATTTTATTTTGCTATCAATAAAATTGAAACTATTTATTATAAAATGTAATTTTACAAAAATTAATGTAAAGACAAATAACCCGACTAATCCTGTTTCTAACAAAACCGTAAATATTAATAATCTAGAACCTTGAATAATGTCAGCATCAAAAGTACTAAAATCAAAAATTTTGATAAAATATTCATCTATCCCATGATTAAATGAGCCTAAGCCACTTCCAAAAAAAGATTTAAGCACATTCATTTTTAATGTGATAATATCGTAAAAATAAGGGATAATTAACCAGTCCGATGCCTGAGCAAATAAATCACCACGAACATTAAAAGCGCCAGCTTTTGCTAATTCTATATAGTTTTTTACTCTCGGTGCAATTACATCTAGATAATTAGATAGAAAAGGAACAATAAATACCAACGATAAAATAATTATAATTTTTTGAACTTTAAAAAAGTATCCTCTATTGTCAGGATTGAAAAACAAGAAATAATAAAAACCGAAAAGAAAACAAAATATAAAAAAAGTTGCTGAACCCGTTAATAAACCCAATGTTATAATCAATAAATAGTCCATTAAATAAAATTTGGAATCACCATCTACAAATAATTTTTTTATATAAAAAATAGGGATTATTACTGCAGCCATTTTTCTCGGTTCACCAAACAATG
>Ga0187827_10004843_pt1 | contig 16223 bp, 13 predicted proteins | sample ETNtaG_39_FD_167969 | JGI IMG/M metagenome (GOLD analysis project Ga0187827, IMG submission 167969) | Marine microbial and viral communities from oxygen minimum zone, Eastern Pacific Ocean - ETNP2014_SV_150_PacBio MetaG (Illumina Assembly) | ecosystem: Environmental > Aquatic > Marine > Hypoxic...
CTGCTTTTTCAGTTTTCTCCATTACCGCATAATCAATTGAGTCACTAGGGCATCGGGAGAAGCTTTCTTTGTCGAGTCGGTTGAAGTCGAGATCCGATTTGGCATTTTGTAATGCAGTCAGGCACGTTTCGGAGATTTTGGGTTGATGCTGGGTCAGTTCTTTCAGGTAGGCTTTTGCAGTGAACATGAACATGCCGCTGTTCCAATAGTAGTTTCCTTCTTGTAGATACTTTTTTGCTATTTCAAGATTGGGTTTTTCAATAAACTTAGATATTTCGTGCGCAGATTCGTTGATTGGTTTTCCTGCTTGAATGTATCCGTAGCCGGTTTCGGGACCTGACGGCACGATACCGAAGGTCACCATGTAATCCTCTTTTGCCAGTTCGGCACCTTGTCCTATGTGTTGATGAAACTGAGAAACGTCAGTAATGACATGATCTGCTGCAAGTACCAGCAGTATTGCTTGTGGGTCTTCTTGCATCAGGGCTGCGATACCTATTGCAGGTGCTGTGTTACGGCCGCAGGGTTCGAGGACAATGGTGGCGCCTTCAAGTCCGATCTGTTTTATCTGTTCTGCTACTAGAAAGCGGTGATCATCATTGCAGATGATCAAGGGTTGTTCTGTTTCAATGCCTTCCAGTCGCAAGAGAGTGTCTTGCAGCATTGTGGTTTCGTTAACTAGTGGGATTAGTTGTTTTGGATAGTGTTCTCTTGATAGTGGCCAAAGGCGGGTGCCGGATCCGCCGGAGAGGATGACTGGGATGATTTTGGGCATGGTTTGGTAACGAGGTTGTTTGGGGTTGGAAGTTTATCAAGGGTAAAGGGTTACTGCGAGGAGTGGATCCCAGATAAGCGCTGCGCGCTTTCTGGGATGACAGGGTATTTTTCTGAGGCGGGAACGGGGGGTTACTAGATTAGCGTATTGTCTGATATCTGCACTTCCGTCTTCATTTGGTGGCGTGTCAACAGCAATAAAAACAATTTCAGATTCGTTCAGTGAACTTTCCAGCTTGTCAGAGAAGTCCAAGAGTCTTACCTTCACGTTTCTTTTAATCAGAACACCTAGTCCAGGCTCATGATCAGCTGGTACTTCGTCAATTGCCACGATTGAACATTGATATTCATCGAACAACTTGACCATTTGCTTCAGGACGCTGTCTGCACCATTGGAACAGAAATCATCCGCCAACAAAACGGCGAACGGCTCATTACTTATTAGTGTTTCACCTGTTAGGACGGCGTGGCCCGAACCCAGCATTTCAGTCTGTCTTGTGTACAAAAAAGTACACTGTTCAATGACACTACGGGTTTGGTGAAGCATGGCTTCTTTGGGTGAACCGGAAATCTCGTGCTCAAACTCGCATGAAATATCAAAATGATCTTCGATGGCTCTTTTACCACGGCCAGACACAAAGCCAATATAATGCAATCCTGCATCAACCGCTTCTTCTACACCGTATTGGATAAACGGTTTGTTGAAGAGAGGCAACATTTCCTTCGACATGGATTTGGTTGCCGGTAAAACCGGGTGCCACACCCGGCAGCCGGAAACAGATATTTACGAATCATATTATCCCTGTCCAATTAAACTGCGCTCGCATATTTCGATGCGGTATCATATGGGATCAATGCAACAACGTCTGCTGTGAGGCGCATTATTTCTTTAGCATCTATTCGCAATGTCATCTTCCATGTCTTACTCGCTTCGGCACTGATACTGGCAATGACGTATTTTCTTGCCAAGACAAACAGGATCAGTTTTTTTCCGACGTATCTTATCGGACTGTCTGTGCTTGGCCTGATCAGCGCAAACGAGATCACACAAGTTCTGACGAGAAATCGAACAGCATTGACCATACTGTCGATCTTTTTAGCCTATGCGGCTCTTACGGTGTTCTGGTCAAACGATGCGCAGTTTAAGACGTTTGCTTTGTATACCGGCTACGGCTTGTTAATCATTACGTTTGTTATTGCCATACCACTATTGGCGCACCGCTTCCCCTGGTTTATCGATGTATTCCTTCGATTGCTGGTGCTGGCCGCGGTCATCTCCTGTTGCTACTCGCTGTGCTTTTATTACTTACTGGATGACTACCGGCCACTTGGTTTTGATCGTCTCTATTCGCTTGGGGGATTACATAATCCTGTAGTGAGTGCTTTGTCTTATGGTGCAGCATTGGTACTAGTTCTCAGTTTCGCCTCAATTTGCAGAGACAATGCCTTGAAAGTCCTGACCTTCTTTATCGGGATACTGCTGCTTGCTGGTATTATGCATACTGGTACCCGAAGCGTCTGGATTGGTCTGATTGCCGCAGGTCTCTGCGTTATTGCTGTATTACCGAATACTGGTGCTCAGAAAAAACTAGTACTCGGTGTTGTTGGGCTGACGTGTTTGCTGATCGCTGGAGTCAGTATCTGGATACTTGGTTATCACGAAGCGCTGTTAGAAAGATCCACAAGTTTTCGGCCCCAGATATGGGTAGAGTTTCTGACAAAGATTGTATCGGGAAATTTCTTCCTGGGATTCGGGATCAATACGGATCCGGCATTTTACGCAGACGGAATTGAATTCAAACATGCTCACAGTATTTATCTTTCAACGCTATTCTATGGTGGCATCGTCGGGCTTGGTTTGTTCCTGACGCTGATTGGTCAGGTCATCTATACACAGGTTAAGAATCCAACTCGACTCACCATCTATGTGTTGCCTTTGTTGGTCTTCGGTCTGGTTTGTTTGGTATTCGACGGGAACCGACTGGTCAGGAAGGTGGACTTTACATGGCTGTTAATCTGGCTGCCGATTGCTCTTTCGCTTGTGGATGATACAGAGACTAAGACACCACCTGCCTGAGCAGAGCCATCGTCTCATCTGCTGCGCGAGACCAGTTGTATTTGGCTGCTTCCTGTATCGCTAATTCACCTAGCTCATGTTGAAGCTGATCATTGGTAGCAATCTTCATCATTGCATCCGCAATTTCTTCAGCAGACATTGGATCAATAAGAATCCCGCCCTGCCCTATGACCTCGGGTACCGCGCCCCGGTTCGAGCCAATCACAGGAATGCCATACTGCATGGCTTCAAGTGCCGGCAAACCAAAACCCTCGTAAAGTGAGGGTAGCATCAATGCATCAGCCTGCTGGTACAAACCGGCCAGTTCGGTATCAGACAGATAACCCAACACGTGAACGATGTCATTAAGATTCTCGCTGACGATGTCTTGCTGCTTCCAGCCTTTGGCACCGACAATCAGGAGTTCGTTTTCGCCACCGGCGTCTCGATACTTTTCAAAAGCTTTTAACTGGGTCTTCAGGTTCTTCCGGGGTTCCAAGGTGCCTACAAAGAGAAAATAGGGGTTTGAGCATGGCCTGGGCTGAGATTCAATTCTATTCACAGCCTGGTGGATCACTGATACTCGCTTTGCTGCAGCTGGAAACCGCTCAACAATATCCGTCCTGGTTGCGTTGGATACGCTGATAATCCGATCTGCCATTGCCAGGCTCTTCGGCATCAGGATACTCTCGATCATGCGATTGGCCATCATCATGGTTTCCGGATATTTCATCCACACCAGATCGTGAATGGTTACTACCTTCTTCATGTCTCTCGGCAGAAACAATGGCAGGTGATGCCTGGGTGACCAGAATATATCCAGTCCATCCTGTCTCGCCCAGCGGGAGAACTGAATCTGGGTCCGGAATAAGCTTAAAATTCGATTTGATGATTCGTACTGTCGTATTCGCACATTGGCGTGGTCTATTGGATGAATAATTGGTCGATCGGCATATAGGTACCAGGTCACATCCGGTACTTTCACCAGTTCGTCCAACAGACATTGGGTATAGCGACCAATCCCGAATATCGGTACTGTGAGTCCTCTTACGTCAACGCCGACTCGCATCAGGAAGTCTCGGCAACCTGGCTGGGTTCTGTATCAACCAATGACTGATAGATATTGACGTAACCCTGTGCCATCCGTTTCCCGGTGAACAAGTTGTCATATCTTTTACGGGCACCTTGACCTAATTGCCATGCTTCCGATTCGTTTTCATGCAGGTAGGTTAACGCTTCGCTCAACGCAGCCACATCGTTGGCCTCGACGACCAGACCGGTTTCTTTATGCTGATTGACATAACTGGTACCAGTACCTGTTTCTGCCGAAACGAGTGGTTTACCGAACATGGCCCCTTCGATCAAGGAGACACCGAACGCTTCAGAACGAACGTGGGACGAAAACACCACTCCCCGGCATAAGGTCAACAGGACCACTTTTTCTTCGTCCGTGACCTTTCCTGCGAATGTTACATTGGCGAGATTCAGGTCAAGCGCCTGTCGCTTCAGCGCTGCTTCCAGCGGTCCAAAACCGGCAATCACAACCTTGAAATCAGCGTTCTGAGAAGCCTCAAGCAATATATGAAGTCCCTTGTAATAACGCAGGACCCCTACGAAGAGGAAGAATCCTTCACCGTACTTCTCTTTTGTACTCTTAAGTATCGATTGATCCACGCTGGGATAAGACGCTTCATCAATGCCGATGGGTACAACATCCACATTGTGCTGGAACTGACATAAGACTTCGCTGGAGTCACGATAGTTTGACGACGTTGCCACAATGCGATCCATCGACGACAAAAATCTGCGCATTAATGGTGAATAGAAACGCATGACGCTCTGCTGGCGAACGATATCGGAGTGATAGGTGATGACAGTCGGTTTCTGGACTCTCTGAGAGAAGTGCATGACATCGGCAAACGGCCAGGGAAAGTGATAGTGGATCACATCAGCCCACGCCACCTGGCTCCTGAATTCACCAAAACCCGTCAGGCAAAAGCCGCAGGAGGCAATCTCAAAGTTAAGCTTAACCCGGACGACCTTATGATCATCTACCATGACTTCTTTTGGCCTGGGATCTTCACTGGGCGTAAAAACCCGGCTCTCAACATCGAACGCTTTGGTGCTTTCGCAAATTTGGCGAATGACTTCCTGCCCGCCACCCTGGGTATCCGGGTAGTAGGTTCGATAGACGTGCAGTACTTTCAGCTTGGCGCCCAATCAGTCCTCATTTTTGCTAAAAGGCGTGACGTTGTTTTCGTGTTTTTTCCTGGCGTTGTCCAGTGCGAGGACAGGGTCGGCAATGGATGAGAACATCGCATAGCCACTGACGTGAGTCTCCAGCGTCTTGATAACAGTCATGTAATCAGCGTTATCGCAGGCGGTTTGCAGGGTGTAGCAAATGTCAGTGATTTCTTCAAAGGGTAGAAAATCCTCGTCGGCCATCATGATTTTTGGATGCTGAGTACCTGAGATCACCTGGCCAATAATGAGTTCTTCATACAGTTTCTCACCAGGGCGCAAACCAACATAGTCGATTTCAATCACTTCCCGGTACTCATCCTGGTCTGTATCTTCTGATTTTACCGCCTTGCCGTGCAGGTGGATCATCTTGGTTGCCAGCTCATTGATATTGACCGGTTCACCCATATCCAGCACAAACAGTTCTCCCCCTTTCCCCATGGATCCTGCCTGAATAACCAGTTCGGCGGCTTCAGAGGTTGTCATGAAGTAACGCGTGGCATCCTTGTGGGTTACAGTGACGGGACCACCCGAGACGACCTGTTGCTCGAACATTGGGACCACAGAGCCGGATGAGCGCAACACGTTACCAAAACGTACCATGCAGAATTTGGTAGTTTCAGACTGAGAGGCAAATGCCTGGATGATCAACTCGGCTAATCGCTTGGTTGCTCCCATCACATTGGTTGGTCGTACCGCTTTGTCAGATGAAATCAGAACGAGTTCTTCAACCTTGTTATCGCCAGCGGCATTTGCCACATTCCAGGTCCCGACGACATTGTTGCGGACACCTTCGATAACATTACTCTCTACCATGGGGACATGTTTGAAGGCGGCGGCATGATAGACCGTTTGTACGTTGAAGCCATCCATGATGGTCGACAGATGCTGTTTGTTCATAATGGAACCCAGCAGCACGATGAGCTCTGTTGATTCACTGCAAAGCGGTCTCAGTTCCTGTTCAATCGTAAACAGGGCAAATTCTGAGTTGTCGTAGAGCACCAGTTGAGTTGGATTCAGAGACAGGATCTTTCGACATAGTTCTGAGCCAATGCTGCCACCCGCGCCTGTGACCATCACGGATTTATCTGTAATTGATGCACCAAGCAGATCTTGGTCAGCGGGTACGGCTTCTCTTCCGAGCAGATCACCAATCTCAACTTCTCTCACCTGGTTAACGGCAGCTCTGCCGGAAATCAGATCATCAAAACTTGGGATCGTTTGAACCTGGATTGGCAGGACAGCCAATCGATTTAAAATATTGCTACGTTGTTCCGCGGTTGCAGAAGGTACTGCCAAAAAGATCTGTCTGATACCAAAATTCTCAACCAGACGATCAATGTGACCTGAGTCGTAGACACGAATACCATGGATCACGTTTTTTCGAAGCTTTCTATTGTCGTCGATAAAGCAGACAGGCATGTAGTCGCTGCCGTTCACTAACGTAATGGCCAGCTGCGCACCGGAATCACCAGCACCATAAATCGCGATGGGTTCCTTTGTCAGGTAGTTATTACGCCAGCCGTAGAAATAAGCACGAACAGCGATGCGGGATCCGCCTACCAGCAAGATGGCAATAAACCAGAAGATGATGGGAGCAGATCTGGGGAATGAGCTTGTCTTAGTCAGGAAGGCTGACAACGAAAGTACAATCGCTGCTGCTGTAACGCCCTGGATAACAGGGACCATAGAACTTGGGCCAATGTAGCGAACCACTGCCCGATAAAGGCCAAACTGGTACAAAGCAAAAACACCAGACAACGAACCCGCTAAGAAAAACCACCAGAATACCCAGACGTCGCTCCTCAGATCACCATAACGGAGCACCAGTGCAATCCATAGGGCAAACGGCAGCAGGATGGCATCCGCCAGCATCATAAAGGATCGTTTTGTTTTGTCTGAGAGACTTGCTTGTATTGGATCTGTCATTTTATTTGGTTCGTTATCCTGTCATCCCCGACTTGATCCGGGATCCACATGTTTAATCACTGATCTTGGTATGGGTCCCGAATCGTCGGACCGCCGCTTTCGTGGGGATGGTGGTGTTTTTGCAGCCGCATCCAGGTATTTCCATCTTGGTGCGTCCACACCAGCCCCACATAACCAATCTTTCACTGCAATGGGTAGAGCTGCGCATATTAACAGAATGAGGGCCAGGTCTGGAAACTGGGCTGATAAGGCCGCCAGGGGGAGTAGCCAGACTATGTTGATGGATATTGTCGTTAGCAGCGTCTTTGTGGTGCCGAAGCGTCTGTTGAGATGTTGATAGGCGTGCTGGGCGTGGGGTTGGTGGATGTTTTCACGGTTGATCAGCCTGATGGAGATTGTCAGGCAGGTGTCGATTATGAAGCGGGACAGAAGGATCAACCAGGTCCAGACAGAGACGATTTCTCCTGAAAGGATTAGTACACCGAGCATCAGACCGAAGAAGTTGGCGCCAGCGTCACCCATGAACAGTTTGGCTTTGGGCCAGTTGATAATCAGGTAACCAGCCGCGATGCAGCCTGTTAACAAGTTTATTATCAGCCAATCGCCTGGAAGCCCGTCTGACCATGCGAAGAGTACTGCCGCAGAGAAACTGGCGAATACGACTTCCGAAGCCGCGATGCCATCAATGCCATCCATGAAGTTGAACAGGTTCTGGAGCCAGAGGATTGAGATCGCACCGAGAACCAATCCGACATAACCAAGGTCAAGTATTGCGCCACCGATGTTGATGCTGGGAAAGCCAACCCAATACACGCACCAGCTCGCGGTAAGAATATAGACCGGCAGGCGTGCCCTAACCGGAAGTTCACTGCGATCATCCATGTAACCAACAATGCCCACTATCAAAGGGCCCCAGCATGCGAACGAAATGTCACTGGCTACTGGTTCCCACAAGCTCAAAACTATCAAGGATAGAAGAAAAACTAACAGCAGGACTATCCCCGATCCCGTGGGCGTGGGGACGTCATGAGCGCTTCTGTTGTTGACTGAGGCTAATATGCCTCGTTGGATTGCCAGACGACGGTAGAGGTGGGAGAGTGCATAGCTGGTGAGTGCTGCCAACGCCAGGAGAATGATTATCTCTTTATCGATCATGACTGCTCTCAGTCTGATTGTGGATTACAGATCATAAAATAACCATATATCAGCATCTGAACGATTCTATCGGCGCAATGCAAGCGGTTCGACGCAGATCCGGCATTCCTACACCCTCGATTACGACAAAACTGTTTTCTATGATTGGGTGTCGCAACCGTACCGCAGAACTTGAAGTAGTCGATCTTTGGCATGGCCTGAATGTCATTCATGGTGACAACGCCACTCAAAAGGCGACCGCCGTTCTGACAGTATCGTTTTCATCCTTCTGCATTGGCCTGAGAGCAGTATTCTGCAAACGATTCACCCTATCCTGGAGCGCGAGTTGCGACTTTTGCCGGTGCCGGTTTCTTCACCCTGGCTGCCGAGCTTGGTTTTGATTTTGCGGGTTTGGCATCTGTGATCCAAAAGGTATCTTTTACACCCAGCTTTTGATATTCGTTTCGGATAGCTTTAGCTGCTGATTTGTGAGGGCCACTGACTACTCGAAAATAGGGGCGGTCCTTAACAGATGTTTCAACAACGCTTGTGTTGTGAGCAGACTTGTTACCAATGTCGGCAGCGAATGTTTCTGCTACTGATGAGCGGCGATATCCACCCAGTACAAGGTAGTGAGTGATGTCCCGACTCACCGTTGTATTGCCCAGGCTTCCTGCAGCGACCTGGCTGGACTCAAGGGAAATGATCCAGGGTTTTATGCCCTGAGCTTCGAATTTCTGTTTGTTGGCGGAACTGTTGATCGCGACAAGGCGATGATTACCATTACTTATTCTTGATATTTGGATCATAATACCTATCATTTTCTGGAGTCGTACTATTTCATTGTTTGCAGCTTTTGCTGAACCGTAACTGCCAACGACCAGGTACTGTTGCGCGGCCATGGCCGAAGTCGAGATAAAAAGGATGCACGTTACACGAGCAAGAATAAGTACCTTCATTGGTGGTGTTCCTTTTTTTGCCTTGGGTAGTTTAGCTTTTTTGGGGGTGATTTGCAGAGGTTGGGGAGTTCATTGGGGAAAGGTATTATTGCACTGTAGATCATTTCCACTTTTGTGGAGATGACGGGAAAAGCGGGGGAATGACAAAGATCTCCGCGAGCCACATAAACATGGACACCAGGTCAGGTCCTGTATGACATGTGAGGTCGAGCTCTCCACCCCGTCATTCCAGAAAGCGCGTCAGCTCTTATCCGGAATCCATGTCTCTGAACCTCACCGAATCGATCGACCTGCTGTGGATGCAGATTTCCTCTTCAATGACACCGAGGATTTCGGCTTATTTACCTGATGACTTGTCATCAGCCCAGCGTTGAATCTGAACTATGTCAACAGTGAAACATTCTTTAATTTTTCTAGTCATGAAGCCGGGGAACAACTCGCCCTGATCAGGGTTTAGTCTTTAATTCGAAACGCCAGCATCTTCTGGTTTCTTGGGTGTTCCCAGTCAGCGATGGCTTCAACCTGTAAGCCTGCTATATCTGCCATCCACGATATTTCAGCAAAGGAATAATGGAACGGATCTGAATCATAGTATGTGGTGACGCCACCAGGCCTCTGCACCAACTCGTTAAGATGAGCGGGCGTCGGCGCCTCAAAGAATGTTGAGAAATATACACCCGTCTGCTTCAAGTGGTTACTTGCCTCCGTCAGGCAACGAATGATTATGTTCATCGGCAGATGCGTGAAGACTGAAATCGAGATCATATAGTCAAACTTCCGCCCGAATTTCTCGAATCTGAACTGATCATCCACCAACAGGTTGGCTTTCCTGTCAGCCAGTTGCGCCTCTTCTATCTCCACAAAACCCGCATCAATCAGAGAAGCATTCACATCGAGCCCGCAGTAATTACCCGGTTCAAGATAGGCTATGAAGTGAAGGCCACCTCTCAGACTTCCGCAACCGATATCAAATAGTGAATGATTCGGCAACAGTCCCTGCTTCTTCATAAAGTCGAATTGCAGCTGACCAACTTCTTCCCACAGACCACCCACAAACTCCCTGTGTCTTTTGCTGTCGAGGTCTTCCTTGTTTAACTCGGTACCGTAGGGACTGATCCCTTTCATCGCGTTGTGTTTTGGTTCAACCATATGTGGGCCTGCACTCACATTTAGAGTCGGTAGGATATGTCAAAATCCACTTTACCCTGAGCCAGCAATTCGGGTTCGTCAATAACGCGAAAGCAGCAGCCATCGAGCAATCGGTGAATATGCCGTTCCTCACCATCGACCGTCCCCACCACGCCTGCATTGAGATAGTAGATACCACTGTTTAACGCACAGCGGAATTCAAATTTTGCCGTGATTATCTCTCCGGTCTCAGCCTTTGCAATACCTGTCTTTCCTGTCGTTGAGGAATGGTAGCCACCCAGCGCAACGCCAGATGTGGTTTTGATCAACATGCCAAATTGAATAAACTTCGTCTCACAGGTAAATCTGACATCGTAGCAATAGACATAACGCCTGCCGCGAACTAGGTGATTGACCTGCTTGCCGGCGAGTGTCGTGATCCTGAGATTTTCGATAACTGCACCACGAGATTCGTACTCTATGGTGCTTTCAGGGTGCAGTGCCGGATCAAAGAAGTCTTCTACACTGGATGCTGAATCCTGTTCTTTGGTGTCTTCTGACGTTCGTGATCTATCCAGCCGATCCTTTTCACAGAGTTCTGACTTTAAGGACTCCCTTAATTCATCGGACGCAAACAACATCTTCTGATACTGACCCACAATATATTTAGGTTCACCCATCGCAAGTCTCTTACCGTCCTCCAGCAACATGGCCTGATCGCACAACTCGACAACTGCACTCGCGGAATGAGAGACAAACAAAATGGTAACTCCACTCTCTTTTAAAGATTCCAGTTTTGCGAAGCACTTTCGCTGGAACAACTCGTCGCCGACTGCAAGCGCCTCGTCAATAACCAGCACAGTGGCATCAACGTTTATCGCAATTGCAAAAGCGAGTCGGACCACCATGCCACTTGAATAACTTTTTACGGGCTGATCGATAAACTGACCTATGTCTGCAAAGTCGACAATGCTCTGATATCGATCGTCAGTCTCGCGCTGGCCCAGCCCCAGCAGAGCAGCATTCAGATACACATTCTCCCTGCCGGTAAATTCCGTGTTGAATCCGGCACCGAGTTCCAGCAGTGCTGCAACTCTGCCATTCACCTCGACCTGTCCAAATGTCGGTGACAATGTTCCGCAGACTAATTGTAATAATGTCGACTTACCCGAACCATTTCGACCGATGATGCCGACGGTGTGCCCCTTCTTCACCTCAAAAGACACATCCTGCAATGCCCAGAAATATTCAAAATAGTCCACAGAATCAATGAACATCATCCGCTTCAGTCGAGGGACAATGATCTGCTTAAGTCGATCACCGGGTCTGGCATAGATCTGATACATCTTGCTGATACCCTGTACGCTGATCGCTACTTCGTCAGAGGACATCAGCAAAGCCTTTCTTGGTCTTCTGGAACCAGGCAAATCCCAGCCACAGCACAAACAGTGATACGAGCCAGTATATTGTTAGACCTTCGAGGTCAGGTTGCTGACCCCAGATCAGTACATTTCTCGCCTGTTCAATGATAAATGTCAGAGGATTGGCCATGATTACTGTTTGGAAGGAATCGGGCAGCGTTGAAACCGGGTAGAAGATGGGTGAAAGAAACAGCAGGGCCGTCGAGATGATGGCGGTGGTCTGAGAGATGTCTCTCAGAAAAACACCCATGGAAGCAAGTATCCAGGAAACACCTAGCGCAAACAAAATGAGCGGTAACAGAACGACGGGAATCCAGACAGCAGTCATTTGAATAGCATCGTAGATGAAATAACAGGCAATAAAAAACACCAGCAGATTCATCGCCAGGGTGAAAACAGCGGCTTCCAATGCACTTACTGACAAAATTTCCAGAGGAAATACGATCTTCTTCACAAAATTCACGTTACTGGTGATGAGAACCGGCGCCCTGTTGATGATCTCGGCAAAAAAACCATGAATGATCAGGCCAATAAACAACACAATCGCAAACTGCGCCATGCTTTCTTCACCATTCATCGTCCAGCGCGCCTTGAAAACATATGAAAAAACGAATGTGTATATAGCCAACATCATTAACGGTGTAAGAAAAGCCCAGAACAATCCGAGTACAGATCCCCGATAACGGGACAGGATCTCTCTCCTCGCCATCTGAACAGAAAGATGACGATTACCGAGTAATGCTGAGAACATCCATGCAGGGGATATGGAACTGTCTTGGTGGGGGTTCATGTGATTGTTCGATACTGGCTGTTTGTGTTCAGGCAAGCTGTCTGAGTGTTATTGGGATGAAAATATATCATATCTGGTACTAACCGAAGGCAACGAGTGCTGGGCATATGTGATTTACTTCACCAGTGAGAATAACATGGCGGCCAATAGATTAGGGTAAGATTCGAACCGGCTTCTCTATCACGATAATTCCGCCGTTACCTGCAACATAAATACTGTCTTCGTAAATCTCCTGATCAGATGAATGAATCGTGCCTGGTATCTCTTCTGTTTCCGGGATCGTGTTCGACGTCTCTTCGGGTGCAGGTGCTGTTTCTACATTCTTAATCAATTCTGCTTGAGGATCCACCACCACTGCAGGCTGAGATTATAATCGCACACAGTGTTGAGATCAGATGTTTACAGATTGCATCTGAGGTTGGATGCTGACGTCTCATCTCTCTTGTTCTCTTTGTATCTACTTTTGACATCAAGAAAATATCAATGTCTATTTGAAAAGTCTTTATCAGTTTTGAAGATTGTTGCGGCAGATTTAGCGTTCGAAGAGTAGGGTCCCCGCTTTCGCGGGAATGACTGGGGAGTTTTAGGGGGTAATTTGGTCGGGACGGCAGGATTTGAACCTACGACCACCACACCCCCAGTGTGGTGCGCTACCAGGCTGCGCTACGCCCCGAGGCGCGGAATTCTATCAGGCTTCAACTTGTGGGGAAACGAATCGGGTCAGCTTTTTAGAACTTCCAACACTTCTTCCAGTTCAACAATCATTTGATGGATGAGCTGTTTGTATTGGGTGTTGTCTTCTTTTTGATCTTCACCGGAGAGTCTCTGGCGGGCACCGCCAATGGTGAAGCCTTGTTCGTACAGAAGTGAACGTATCTGACGAATCATCAGCACGTCCTGTCGTTGGTAGTAACGGCGATTACCTCGGCGCTTTACGGGTTTCAGCTGCGAAAATTCCTGCTCCCAGTATCGAAGGACGTGAGGTTTGACGTCACATAAACCGCTGACCTCACCAATGGTGAAGTATCGCTTACCAGGGATAGGTGGTAATTCTGCGTTATGGCCTGGGTCCAGCATACGCCTCCACTCTGGCTTTCAACTTCTGTCCTGGTCGAAATGTCACGACTCTACGAGCCGTAATAGGGATTTCTTCACCTGTCTTGGGATTTCGTCCTGGTCGCTGGCTCTTATCGCGTAGATCAAAGTTTCCGAAACCTGATAGTTTTACCTGCTCGTTGCCTTCCAGAGAAGATCTTATTTCTTCAAAAAAGAGCTCAACGACTTCTTTCGCTTCTCTTTTGTTCAGCCCCAGCTCTTCAAACAGCTTTTCTGCCATTTCGGCCTTCGTCAACGCGCTCATTTACTAATTCCTTAAGCTGGCACCCAGTTTCGTGGTCAGTGCTTCCACGATTTCATTAATGAAACCGTTGATTTCGTCATCTGTAAGAGTGCAGGAACCGTGCTGGAAGGTCAAGCCCAAAGCAATACTTTTTCTATTAGGATCAATACCTTTGCCCTGAAATACGTCAAACAACATTAGGTTTTGAAGGGCTGAAATCTGACAGGAATTGACACAAGCGTTGATTTCATTGGCACTGACGCCATTTTTAACGATTATGGCGATATCCCGCCTGACTTCAGGAAATTTTGATAAATTCTTAGCGTCGGGGACATGTCTTGAAAGCAGAGCATCCAGTTTGAACTCGAAAAGGTAGACATTCTGCTCAATATCTAGTGATATCTGGACCCTCGGGTCCATTAAACCCAGAAATCCAATGGTTTCTTTCCCCCTTATGATTCTCGCGGTCTGACCCGGATGCAGGGCCGGATGCTGACCGGCTTCAAATACAAAGTCATCCGGCGCACCTGTCAGTGCCAGGACAGACTCCAGATCTCCTTTAATATCATAAAAATCAATGGGTTGAGAGGAATTCCCCCAGCTTTCCTGGCGTCTTGAACCAAACGCAATCCCCGCTAACATACGCTCCTGCGTGATATCTGCCATTTCCAGATCCGCTTTGTTAACTGGTTGCAGGAACCGCAACCCGCATTCAAATAGCCTTACCCTGGATTGCTGACGATTTATGTTATGAATCAATGACTTAACCAATCCTGACCACAATGTGGTGCGCATCACGGCCATTTCTGTAGAGATTGGATTCTCAAGCCCGATGGGACTATGTTCAGGATCAAGTATGTTCTGAACTGTCGGATCAACAAAACTGTAAGTGATCGCTTCCTGGTAACCCCTTGCAGCAAGCTGCTCTTTGATCTGATAGGCACTTAATCGGCCTTCTTCGACAGGTGCCATGGTGAGATTGGTTTTGGGCGTTCTGACGGGCAGATTGTTATAGCCATAGATCCGGCAGATTTCTTCAATCAAATCAGCCTCTATCGCAATGTCGAACCGATGCGAGGGAGATTTAACCCGCCAGACAATATCATCATCGTTTTTGATCTGATCGTGTTCAAAACCCAGTCTGGTGAGAATATCGTCAACCAGAACAGCATCAACATCTACTCCCAGCAGTTTTTTTACGCGATGCAGTCGAAGAGAAACATCCGGGGTTTCTGGTAGCTCGTTCTCCAGAGCAGTTTCTGTCGTCGGCCCAGCCTCTCCTCCTGCAATCGCAACCAGAAGCTCAGTCGCTCTTTCGATAGCACGCGACTGTCCCTGCCAATCAACGCCCCTTTCAAATCGATGTGAGGCATCTGTGTTAAGACCGTAAGACCTGGCCCTGCCGCTAATGGCCTTAGGTGCAAAGAATGCACTCTCCAGATAGATATCACTGGTTGTTTCAGACATAGATGTAGATAAACCGCCCATTATCCCGGCAATACCGATCGGTCCTGAGTCGTCAGTAATGAGTAATGTATCAGCATTCAGTTCGATCTCTGATCCATCCAGCAACGTAACGGTCTCGCCACTGGTGGACTGGCGGACGACGATCTTGCCCGACAATTTGGTCAGGTCATACGCATGCATGGGTTGACCTAACTCCAACATGACGTAGTTGGTAACATCAACCACGGGATCAATACTCCGGACATCACAGCGTCGTAGTTTTTCCTTCATCCAAAGTGGGGTTTCAGCCTCAAGACGAATACCCTTGATGACCCGGCCAACGAATCGGGGACAAGCCTCCCCTGCATTTAATTCAACTGGAAATGTTTCTTCTGTAACAGCCGCCACTGAGGCAACCTCGAGAGAGTTTACATCCAGCGCATTGATCACGCCTGTCTCACGGCTTAGGCCGACCATGCCCAGGCAGTCACTGCGATTTGGGGTCAGGTCAAGATCAACGATCGAATCATCGAGCTCTAAATAATCTCTGATGTTCTCACCGACAGGCGCGTCTTCCGGTAACTCCATCAGCCCATCGTGGTTGTCAGAGATACCGAGTTCCCGCTCAGAACACAACATGCCGAAGGACTCAACACCCCTCAGCTTGGCTTTTTTGATTTTGAAGTCTTCGAGTTTGGCACCAACCAGAGCAAACGGGATCTTGATACCCGCTCTCGCATTGGGCGCGCCGCAAACAACCTGAAGTTCTTCTGTACCAGCGCTAACCTTGCAGACGCCCAGCTTGTCTGCATCTGGATGAGCTTCGACTGAGATGATCTCGCCTACAACCACTTTGGAGAATTCGCTGGCTACAGGTTTAAAGCCATCGACTTCGAGACCTGCCATGGTGAGTTGGTCGACAAGTTCCTGGGTGCTTAGATCAGGATTTACGTATTCTCTTAGCCAACTTTCGCTGAATTTCATGTGTTTGGGCCTGGTTTTCCTG
>Ga0187827_10004847_pt1 | contig 16218 bp, 12 predicted proteins | sample ETNtaG_39_FD_167969 | JGI IMG/M metagenome (GOLD analysis project Ga0187827, IMG submission 167969) | Marine microbial and viral communities from oxygen minimum zone, Eastern Pacific Ocean - ETNP2014_SV_150_PacBio MetaG (Illumina Assembly) | ecosystem: Environmental > Aquatic > Marine > Hypoxic...
TAGTGACCGCTGCCGTCAAAGTGGTCTTGCCATGATCCACGTGACCGATCGTACCAATATTGACATGGGGCTTCGTTCGTTCAAATTTTTCCTTGGCCATTGTTTAACTCCAGATTACGATTATTTAAGATACTTTTCCGTGTACCTTTTCCAATATTTCAGACTCAATACTGGCTGGTACTTGTTGATATTTTGAAAATTCCATATGATATACGGCACGGCCCTGTGTAATCGACCTTAGATCTGTAACATACCCAAACATATTGCTCAGGGGTACGTCAGCCTTGATAACTTGTGCCTGTTTACGCTGTTCCATGCCTTCAATTTTCCCACGTCGGGAATTCAGATCACCCATCACATCCCCAAGATATTCATCAGGAACAATCACTTCCACCTTCATCACCGGTTCCATCAATTTTGGGTTTGCTTTTCGACAGGCATCCTGAATGGCCATGGAACCTGCAATTTTAAAGGCAATTTCCGACGAATCCACATCATGGTAAGAACCAAAAATGAGTTCAACGCGAATATCTTCCAAAGGATATCCAGCCACAACACCGTTTTTCAATGCTTCCTGGATGCCAGCATCAACGGATGGGATGTACTCTCTCGGTATGACACCGCCCACAATCTTGTTCTCAAAGTGATAACCTTTCCCCGATCCATTGGGTGCCACATTGATCACAACATGGCCATATTGTCCACGACCACCGGTTTGACGGACAAACTTCATTTCCAATTCATTGACAGTTTTTGTAATTGCTTCGCGATAGGCAACCATGGGCTGCCCGATATTGGCCTGGACCTTAAATTCCCTCAACAAACGATCCACCAGAATCTCCAAGTGCAACTCACCCATGCCAGCAATGATCGTTTGCCCTGTCTCTTCGTCCGTAGAGACCTGAAAGGTGGGATCCTCTTCTCCCAGTTTCTGCAATGCTTTAGATAAAGAATCCTGATCTCCTTTACTAACGGGCTCTACCGAGACAGAAACAACCGGCTCTGGAAAATCCATAGATTCCAGGAGAATCTTCTTTTTTTCGTCACAAAGCGTATGACCTGTTTTTACATTTTTCAGACCCACAGCCGCTACGATTTCACCCGCCGTTACACTGTCCCGCTCCTCCCGTTTATTCGAATGCATCAACAGGATGCGGCTGATACGTTCACGCTTGCCGGAATTTGGATTAAATATATAAGATCCAGCTTTAAGTTTACCAGAGTATACTCTCATATAAGTTAATTTACCAACATATGGATCTGTAATAATTTTAAATGCCAAAGCGCTGAAAGGCTCATCATCTTTCGGATCCCGTGTGATAACCACATCCGTATCATCCGGGTTCAATCCATCAACTGCTCCAATATCAAGAGGGGAAGGCAACAAGTTTACAATGGCGTCTAAAAGCCGCTGCACGCCTTTATTTTTAAATGCGGATCCGCATAATGTCGGCACAAACGTATTATCCACGCATCCCTTGCGTATGGCAGTTATTATTTCACTGACAGAAATTTCTTCATCAGCGAGGTATTTTTCCATCAGATGTTCATCATAAGTGGCGATTTCTTCTATTAAATGATGGCGCCATTTTTCTGCGTCTTCTTTCATGTCATCAGGAACCTCACCATATTCAAAGCGAGACCCAAGCGAACTTTCATTGTAGAGTATGGATTGCATGGTCATTAAATCTATGATACCCGTGAACATCTCGCCTGCTCCGATAGGAATTACCAATGGTAAAGGACTGGCCCCTAAGCGATTTTTTATCATTTCAAGCACGTGGAAAAAATCGGCGCCCACACGATCCATTTTATTAACAAAGGCAATGCGGGGCACTTTGTATTTATCTGCCTGTCTCCAGACGGTCTCACTCTGGGGCTCAACCCCGCCCACGCCACAAAATACGGCACAGGCACCATCCAGCACACGCAATGATCTTTCAACCTCTACAGTAAAATCAACATGCCCGGGTGTATCAATGATATTAATCCGACTGTCATTCCACATACAGGTAGTAGCCGCCGACGTGATAGTGATTCCGCGCTCCTGCTCTTGCTCCATCCAATCCATGGTCGCCGCGCCATCGTGGACTTCACCGATTCGATGCGTGCGGCCTGTATAATACAGTATACGTTCTGTCAAGGTCGTCTTGCCAGCATCGATGTGCGCCATAATACCAATATTTCGAACTTGATCTAGTTTTGTCTGTTTCAATGGTATTGCCGATCTATATTTTATCTAAAATGTGCAAATGCTTTATTGGCCTCAGCCATACGGTGGGTGTCATCTTTCTTTTTGATGGCACCGCCTTCTTCATTGGCAGCTGAGATCAGCTCTGATGCTAAAGCATCTGCCATGGGTTTCCCCGATCGACCTTTTGCAGAATTTATAATCCATTGAGAGGCCAGATAAAAGCGGCGATTTCTTGGTACTTCTATGGGCACTTGATAGGTAGCACCACCAATGCGTCTTGATTTTACTTCCACTGCAGGAGATGCATTTTCGATGGCCTTTTGAAAAATCTTTAGGCCGTCTGATTTGGTACGTCTGTTAATGATATCCATGGCTCCATAGAAGATTTTTTCTGCAACACCTTTTTTACCCCTGCCCATTATATAATTGACAAACTTTGCCGCTGCCAAATCATGGTACATTGGATCAGGTAATATCTCTCTTCGCTCAGGTCTCCTGCGTCTCATTTTACGGCCCTATGATTTTGGTTTTTTTGCACCGTATCTTGAACGGCTGGTTTTCCGATCCGAAACACCTGAAGTATCAAGTGTTCCACGCACAATATGATAGCGGACACCTGGAAGGTCTTTCACACGGCCGCCCTCAATCAAGACAATTGAGTGCTCCTGTAAATTATGGCCCTCTCCCGGGATATAAGCATTGACCTCCCGTCCATTTGTCAAGCGGACACGAGCCACTTTCCTCAATGCGGAATTTGGCTTTTTTGGTGTCGTGGTGTATACACGAGTGCATACGCCCCTTTTTTGGGGGTTGCCCATGAGAGCAGGGGTGGCGGTTTTCTTTAAAACACGCTTCCTGCCTTTACGTACTAATTGATTTATCGTCGGCATATCATTTAATCCAAAGCCGGCAAAATTACACAATAATGAAAAAGCGCTGCAATATTCATTTAAATATTCCTATAACCATGTTTCAAGCGACGGCATCTTCCATTTCAAGCAGCAATTCGTCAGATTCTTCGATTGCACCTACCAACATATTTTTTATGCCGGGCGTACCCGTACCCGCTGGAATCAGACGGCCAACCGCTACATTTTCTTTCAACCCCTGTAAATAATCTGTTTTACCTGCTGTAGATGCATCTGTAAGAACACGGGTCGTTTCCTGAAATGAGGCAGCAGATATAAAACTCTCTGTATTTAACGATGCTTGAGTAATACCCATCAAAATGGGTTCAAAGGTGGCAGGTCTAGGTTTACGATACGTTGCAGTTACTCTCCCTTCAGCTTTCAATTCCTTATTAATTTCGTTGAACTCAGACCGTTCAATCATAGAATCGGGTTCCAGATCGGAATCACCCGATTCATTGACGAATACCATTTGAGAAATGCGTTCATTTTCATTAAAAAATTCACGTTTATTCACTCTGTCCTCTTGAAGAAACCATGTATCGCCTGGATCTTTTATGCTAACCTTCTGCATCATTTGATTTACAATCACTTCAATATGCTTATCATTAATTTTCACACCCTGCAAACGGTATACTTCCTGGATTTCATTCACCAGATATTCACGCACTGAACCTGGGCCTAAAACCCTTAAGATATCATCCGGTGAAATTGATCCCTCGCAAAGGCTAGTGCCAGCATTAATAAAGTCTCCTTCGTGCACAATAACATGCTTGCCATAAGGAATAGAGTAGATCCTTTCTTCTCCATCCGCACCCATCACATGAATCTTGCGTACACCTCGACGGGTTTCACCAAAGCTGACGATTCCATTGATCTCGGACATTACAGCAGGATTTGCCGGCTTGCGGGACTCAAACAGCTCTGCCACCCTAGGTAGACCGCCAGTGATATCGCGGGTTTTACCAACATCTTTCTGAATTTTTACCAGTGTTTGGCCACGCTGGACTTTCTGGTTATCCGACACCACAAGAGTAGCATTCACAGGCAGAATTGTTCCGCCAGCCATGATCTTTCCATTCTTACCGACGATTTCTATATGAGGGCTTAATTTTCTGTCACGGGCTTCAATTACTACCATTTGTTTTTTGCCACCTTCAACAGCTTCAACTGCATAGGTTTCACCTTCTATGAAATCTTTAAGAACCACAGTACCTGTTTCCCGCGCAAGTATTATATCAGTATAGGGATCCCACTGAACCAGCACTTGGTCAGCCTTTATTTCATCCCCATCACTAACAAACATGTTTGCCCCGTAAGGCGCGTTAAACTGTGCAGTTTCTTCATTATTTTTATCCATGATATGTATTTTTGAATGGCGAGCCATACATCTGCGAACTTTGGTACCTCCCTCATCAATAGTATCGGCATAGTCATAATTTTCTGAGAATCTCACAGTCCCTGGACGTTTTGATCTCATATCAGATTGCTCTATGATTCGAGTTGCCGTACCGCCAATGTGAAATGTTCGCAGGGTAAGCTGGGTGCCCGGTTCACCGATACTCTGGGCTGCTCTAATACCTACAGATGTGCCAATATCCACCAACTTGTGCGTGGACAGGTCCCAACCATAACATTTCGAGCAGACACCGCGTTTAGATTCACAGGTCAATACGGACCGAATACGTATATTTTCTACTCCGCTGTCACCAATTAATTCTGCCATTTTTTCAGAAATGACAGAACCTGATTTAACAACCACTTCGCCTTTAACAATAAAGTCGTCTAGTATAGTTCGACCAAGAATGCGATCCGCAAGAGGTTCAATAATCTCCTCACCTTCCTTCAAATCAGAAATAACAATACCGCTGATAGTACCACAGTCTTCTATATAAGTTACCATATCCTGCGCCACATCAACCAATCGCCGGGTTAAATAACCTGCATCTGCGGTCTTCAGGGCTGTGTCTGCCAAACCCTTACGGGCTCCATGGGTCGAAATAAAGTACTCAAAGACCGATAAACCTTCTTTGAAATTGGATGTAATCGGCGATTCAATAATCTCACCTACGCCGCCTTTCATTGATTTTTGCGGCTTAGCCATCAAACCGCGCATCCCTGCAAGTTGTTTGATCTGATCCTGGCCACCTCGTGCCCCAGAGTCTACCATCATATACACTGGATTGAATCCACTGCGATCATCTTTTAAGCCATCCATCATGGAAGAAGCGACTTTGTTGGTCGCATGGGTCCAAATATCAATAACTTTATTGTATCGCTCTCCATCTGTTAACACATGACGATCAAATTTCTTTTTTACACTATCGACTTCATTTGAAGCTTCCAATAGGATTTCATCTTTTTTATCCGGAATCAGAATATCACTAATCGCAATAGAAACCCCACTCTTCGTTGCCATAGCAAAACCAAGATCTTTTAATTTATCGAGGAATATGACTGTTTTCGCATTACCTGCGATCATATAAACTTCATTAACAGCTTTTGTCAATCTTTTTTTATTGATGATCTCATTAATAAAACCGATTTCATCAGGGAGAATTGAATTAAAGATTACACGACCCACGGTTGTGTTTTTATGCCAGGTATTGTTGTGCTTCAAATGAACATTTGCATGAAGATCAACAGCCTTGTTTTCATATGCCAATAATACTTCTTCTATTGAACCAAATATTTTTCCTTCACCCTGTACGCCCGCTTTTGGTCGAGTAAGGTAATAACAGCCAAGAACCATATCCTGGGATGGAACAGCAATGGGTTCACCATTTGCTGGGTGCAAAATGTTATGGCTGGCAAGCATCAACACACGGGCTTCTATTTGCGCTTCCAGAGACAGAGGAACATGCACTGCCATCTGGTCACCATCAAAATCAGCGTTAAAGGCAGAACAAACCAGAGGGTGCAACTGAATAGCTTTTCCATCAATTAAAACCGGCTGAAAAGCCTGAATTCCAAGCCTGTGCAGCGTTGGCGCACGATTTAGAAGAATCGGATGATCCATCACAACATATTCCAGGACTTTATAAACGACCGGTTCCTGATTTTCGACCATTAATTTTGCACTTCGAGGAGTCTGGGTATATCCCCGCGCCATCAATTCCCTGATCATGTGAGGTTTAAATAATTCCAGTGCCATATTCTTTGGCAGACCGCATTCATGCAAATTCAACTGCGGCCCCACAACAATAACAGAACGACCGGAGTAATCAACACGTTTTCCAAGCAGGTTCTGGCGAAAACGACCGGTTTTGCCTCTGAGCATATCAGAGAGTGATTTCAATGGCCGGCGGGATCCGCTGCGGATAGCTGTCTTTCGACGGCTATTGTCAAACAGGGCATCTACAGACTCTTGAAGCATACGCTTCTCATTCCTCAATATGACATCCGGAGCTTTAATTTCCATGAGTTGCTTGAGACGATTATTACGAATAATAATTCGGCGATAAAGATCATTCAGATCAGAAGCAGCAAAACGGCCTCCTTCAAGGGGAACCAAAGGACGTAGTTCTGGCGGAATAATAGGAAGGATAGACACGATCATCCACTCCGGTTTATTAAGCCGCTTTTTCGTAGGATCGTGAATAAAAGCTTTGACCACCTTGAGTCTTTTCAAGGCATCAGCTCTTTTCTGCTTTGATTTTGAATTTTTTACAGTATCAACCAGTATATTTTTCAATTCAATCAAATTGATCCGGGACAGCATTTCCTTCATGGCTTCCCCGCCCATGGTCGCAATAAAATAGTTTTCATTATCACGGTCTTCTTCAGAAACGGCCATATAGCCAAACTGGCTTTCAAGATCTAAATATTCATCTTCCTCGATCAATTCAAATTGTTCAAGTCCACTTGCGCCGGGTTCTATGACCATGAACATTTCATAATAAATGACTCGTTCCAGATCTTTAGTGCTTTTACCCGCCAGGTAGCTCAGTTTGCTTGGAATCGAACGTAAGTACCAGATATGGACTACGGGGACAGCCAACGTAATATGGCCCATGCGTTCTCGGCGCACTTTCTTGCGAGTGACTTCGACACCACAGCGGTCACAAATAATACCTCGATAGCGGATTCCTTTATATTTTCCGCAATGGCACTCATAATCTTTTACAGGTCCAAAGATCTTTTCACAGAACAGCCCATCTTTTTCAGGCTTATAGGAACGGTAATTGATCGTTTCGGGCTTCAAAACTTCACCGTAGGAACGTGCCAGCAACATTTCTGGTGAAGATAATCCGATAGTGATGGAATTAAACTTTTTATTTGTATCGATATTGGTTGATTGAATGTAAGTCAAACTGTTACCCCCTGCGGTTAATCAAGTTCTACATCAATGCAAAGACCTTGTAGCTCTTTAATCATCACATTGAAAGATTCTGGTGCCGAAAATTCCGGCATTTGTTCGCCTCGGACGATGGAGTTATATACCTTGGAACGCCCTTCCACATCATCAGATTTCACGGTCAACAACTCATGAAGGGTGTGAGCTGCACCATAGGCCTGCAAGGCCCATACTTCCATTTCACCAAGGCGCTGGCCTCCAAACTGTGCCTTCCCACCCAGCGGTTGCTGCGTAATAAGGGAATAAGGACCTGTGGACCGGGCGTGCATTTTGTCATCCACCATGTGGCTCAGTTTCATTAAATAAATATTTCCCACTGAAATTGGATTGTCAAAATATTCCCCCGTCATACCATTGATAAGGCGGGTTTTCCCAGTGATAGGAAGCCCGGCATTTTTCATTTCTTGCTCAACTTCTTTTGGAGATGCTCCATCAAAAACAGGCGTAGCAAATTTTTGGCCTGTTATTTCTCCAACCCAGCCGAGCATTGTTTCATACAGTTGTCCTAAGTTCATGCGGGATGGGACACCCAAAGGATTCAGTACAACATCAACTGGTTTACCATCTTCAGTGAACGGCATATCCTCTTCCGGAACAATTGTGGCTACAATACCCTTGTTGCCATGACGTCCTGATAATTTGTCACCCACAGAAACTTTTCTCTTTTGAGCCACAAACACTTTCGCCAATTTCAATATTCCCGGTTGGAGTTCATCCCCGATTCTTAATTTAAAAATATTGCGATCTAACTGGGTCTCAATACGAGCCCATTCCTCACGAAACGATCGCCAGGTTATTTTTATTTTCCCCCATACTCGTTTATCCTCAACCCAAGCCTGGTCCTGGGAGAATCTTTCCATATCGAAACTGTACAAACGTTTCAGTGTTAAACGAGTGGATTTTTTAATCAGTGTTTTTCCAGTAGAGAGTTCTCTAATACCATTTGAGATCTGGTCTTTTAAAAGAGCAATTAATTTTTCATCACGGGATTCTTTTAATCGTTTTTTAGAGTTTGCCGCCTCCTTCTGGAACTCTAGGATCTGTGCCCGTTCTTCCCTTTTTGTCCTTTTAGCCTGCTTTTCAAAAAGCTGGGTCTTGATCACAACACCTTTAATACCAGGTTCCGCACGCTTAGAAGCGTCTTTTACCTCTCCTGCTTTTTCACCAAAGATTGCCCGCAATAATTTCTCTTCTGGCGTGGGATCGGTTTCACCTTTTGGCGTAACTTTGCCAATTAAAATGTTGCCTTCTTTGACCCGTGCACCGGCACGGATAATACCATCCTTGTTCAGTTCTTTCGTTGCTTCCTCGCTGACATTGGGTATTTCAGGTGTTAGTTCCTCCTGGCCACGTTTCGTATCGCGAACTTCAAGTTCGATCTCATGACAGTGTACTGATGTGAATATGTCTTCTTTTACCAAGCGGTCACTAATAGCAATGGCATCTTCAAAGTTGTAACCCCGCCACGGCATGAATGCAACGCGTATATTTGCACCTAATGCTAACTCTCCTTGGTTTGTCGATGCTCCGTCGGCAATAATATCCCCTGCGGCGATAAATTGGCCTTCCTTTACAAGAGGACGCTGATTATGTACTGTATTTTGATTTGTGCGATGAAATTTCTTTAATTCGATTTCAAGAACGTCTTCCCCTTCAAAAAGAATAAGACTATTTTGGACATCCTTCCGCTTGATGCAGATCCTTTCTGAATCGACATAGGTTACAGTTCCATCCACAGGAGAGACAACACAAGACCTGGAATCAATGGCTACCTGCTTTTCAATGCCTGTGCCGACAATGGGGGTTTGAGGCGATATCAGGGGTACTGCCTGGCGCTGCATGTTTGACCCCATGAGAGCTCTATTGGCATCATCATGCTCGAGGAATGGAATCAAAGCGGCAGCGACACTTAAAATCTGATTGGGGGAAACTTCAATATAATCCACATCATCAGGCCCAACGATGGGGAAATCTCCTTTGACCCGAGCCCGAATCCGGTCTTCTATAATTTTTCCTGATTTATCAATTTGGGTACTGGCTTGGGCCACCAAGACCCGGTCTTCATCATCAGCACTTAGGTATTCAATATTATCTGACACATAAGAGCCCTTGCCGTTATTCTTTTTGAGACGCCGGTAAGGCGATTCAATAAATCCATGATCATTGACCTCTGCAAACATGGCCAAACTTGATATTAAGCCAATATTGGGTCCTTCAGGGGTCTCAATTGGGCATAAGCGGCCATAATGAGTATAATGCACATCGCGAACTTCGAACCCGGCTCGTTCCCGCGTTAGACCGCCGGGCCCCAGGGCAGAAATTCTTCTTTTGTGGGTAATTTCAGCCAGTGGATTGGTTTGATCACCGAACTGCGACAACTGTGATGTCCCAAAAAACGTATTAATGACCGTGGTGACCACCCGTGAATTGATTAAATCCTGTGGCGTAATACTTTCTGATTCACGCAGATTCATCCTTTCATGGATCGTACGGATCATTCTACTCAGGGCAATGCTGAATTGATTGGTCAATTGCTCTCCGATAGTTTTGACACGGCGGTTTCCCAAATGGTCTATGTCATCCACACCCCGTTCACCTTTTCTCATTGCGATGAGAAAACTGATAACTTGGATAATATCATCCATAGTAAGAACCGTATCATCCACTGGTACATCCAGATTGAATTGCTGGTTAAGTCTATAGCGGCCCACCTGTCCCAGGTCATATTTCTTGGGGCTGAAAAAGATTCTTTCGATAAATTTCTGGGCGGTCTCCAGGTTGGGCGGCTCACTGGTCCTTAAGAGTTGATAAACCACTTCCAATGCTTCTTCTGTACTTCGAGTTGGATCTTTTTCTATCGTATTGAGGAGCAGCAAAGATGAAAAACTTTTATTGCCGTCGACGACTTTAATCTCTTTGATGCCGGCTTCCTTCAATGTATCCGCTACTTCACTTGTCAGATCCTTACCGCCTTCCACAAAAATTTCGCCTGTATTGATATCTACAACATCCTCGATGATAGTGGCACCAATAAATTTACCTAAGTTATCTTTTCCAGGACTAAGGGATTTGACGCTGCCAAAGGCTCTGAAAATATCTGCATCAGTGGAATAGCCAAGGGCTCTTAAGAGCATGGTGACCGGAAATTTCCTGCGTCTGTCAATAATGACAAAAAGGCAGTCATTGATATCCGTCGTAAAGTCAACCCACGATCCCCTAGCAGGGATAATCCGGGCTTGAAACAGTTTTGTACCATTCGGGTGGATAGATTCATCAAAGAATACACCTGGTGACCTTTGTAATTGTGAAACAATAACACGCTCAGCGCCATTCATAATGAATGTACCTTTCTCTGTCATATAGGGAATGTTCCCAAAATAAACATCCTGTTCAATGCTTTGAGCATACTTATTTTTATTATTTTCATCAGTGATATGCAGAGCAAGACGCACACGCAATGGTGCCGAGTAAGTCACACCCCGGTCCATGCATTCATCTGGAGTATATTTAGGCTGGCCTAGAAAATAGGTTTTGTATTCCAGGATATAATTCCGATGTGCGTCCTCGATCGGAAACACATTGCGAAATACGCCCTCCAAACCAATGGGTATTCGCGCTTCCTGCGGAACCCATTCCTGTAAAAACTGTTGGAAAGCTTTTGTCTGGATAGAAAGAAGATCTGGTACATCAACGAAAGCGGGAATCCGGGAATAAGATTTTCGCTCTGTTGACTTAGTTATTGTGGCTCCCAATTAGGCCTCCTAATGTTGGTTTGGAAAAAGAATTGAAAAAGCAGCAGTGTAGTATTATTTAACTTCCACTTCAGCGCCAGCTTCTTCCAAGGTCGTTTTTATTTCATTCGCTTCCGATTCAGATACACCCTCTTTAACTGCTTTCGGTGCGGAATCAACTAGCTCCTTCGCTTCTTTCAATCCTAGGTCGGTAATACCGCGTACAGCTTTGATGACACTGATTTTCGCCTGCCCGGGTGATTTGATGATGACATCAAATGCAGTTTGAATGTCATCACCTGTTTCATCACCACCCGCTGCCGGGGCGGCTGTCATTGCCACAGGGGCTGCTGCGGTTACACCAAACTTTTCTTCAATTTCACTGATCAGTTCTGATATTTCAATCATATTTGACTCTTCAAGATAGGTCAGAACATCTTCGCGAGTAATGGCCATTAAATGACTCCTTATTGTTTTTTAAGATTCAGATTTTTGTTCTTTCAAACTATGAAGCACACCAATCGTATTGGATAAAGGCGCACTTATGGTTGATATTAACTTTTGCAGCGGGCTGTTAAACATCGCCACCAATTTCGCCAGCAATTCATCTTTGTTGGGCATATCAGCCAAACGTTTGAATTCTTTTCCCGGTAAAAATTTTCCTTCAAATAATATACCTTTTACTTTCGGTAAATCACTGTTTTTATTGAACTTTTTAATGACTTTTGCAGGAGCGACAGGGCCATCGTAAGAAACAGCAATTGCAGTTGATCCATTTAAAATATCTTCAATCCCTTCGATTGAGTTTTCCGCCAACGCAAGCTTCAATAATGTATTTTTGGCAACCTTATACTCAATTTTTGCTTTATAAAACTCACTGCGCAGTTTTGTAATATTTTCCACATCCAAACCATGGTATTCTGTAAAATACACTGCCCTCGCTTTTGAAAAAGTATCCTGGAGTTCTTTTACTTTTATTATATTTTTTTCACTGGGCATAATTCTACCTTATAGATGCGTGGTCAATTTTAATTCCGGGACCCATCGTTGATGAAACTGACATTTTTTCTAAATATTGCCCCTTAACCGATGCAGGACGATTTTTAATAAGTGTATCATAAATTGTGCGGATATTTTCTACTATTGCATCTTTTTCAAAAGATGATTTCCCACAGGGCACGTGCACAATCCCGGTTTTTTCAACACGAAGTTCCACCTGACCGGCTTTCAAGTCCTTTACGGCTTTGGCTACATCCATTGTAACAGTACCGCTTTTTGGATTGGGCATTAAACCTTTCGGCCCCAAGATACGACCTAGTTTCCCCAATTCACCCATCATGTCCGGCGTGGCAATAATTTTATCCACGTCCGCCCAGCCACCTTTGATTTTATCAAGATATTCCTTATTGCCAACATAATCGGCGCCTGCTTCCAGAGCTTCTTTTTCCTTCGGTCCGGATGCGAGCACCAGTACGGATACTTCTTTACCGGTTCCATGGGGCAGGGCTGTAGTGACTCGAATATTCTCTTCCGCATGGCGTGGGTCAACGTCAAGATTAATGGCCAGATCAATACTTTCATCGAATTTGGTAAACTTCATTTCCTGTACCAATGCTATTGCTTCATCGATCGGATACAATTTCATACGATCAAATTTTTCCCTGGTTGTTTTATAGTTTTTCGTCATCTTCATGTTACAGAATCCTATTTATTGACCTCAACGCCCATAGACCTTGCTGTTCCGCGAACCATTTCCATTGCCTGCTCCACCGTATTGGCATTGAGATCTTTCATTTTAATTTCTGCAATATCTCTTAAGTCATTCTCAGTGATTGAGCCAACTTTTTCCCGATTTGGCTCACCAGAACCTTTTGGAATTTTAGCAGCTTTTAGGATTAATCTAGCTGCAGGGGGGGTCTTTGTAATAAAAGAAAAACTGCGATCTGCATATACCGTGATCTCCACTGGAATAACATCACCCATTTTATCCTGCGTTTCCGCATTAAATGCCTTACAGAAATCCATAATATTAACACCTTGTTGACCCAAAGCAGGTCCTACAGGCGGAGCCGGGTTTGCCTGGCCGGCCTGGATTTGCAGTTTAATAAATCCAATTATCTTTTTGGCCATAGTTTTTAACTTATCTCAATCAGTTTTCCAGTTTGACCTGTAAGTAATCAAGTTCTACTGGAGTCTGGCGACCGAAAATGCTCACCAATACTTTTAATTTTTGTTTATCATGATTCACTTCCTGCACCATTCCTGAAAAATCCATGAATGGGCCATCCATAACCTTCACAGAGTCGCCGACCTTGTAAGGAGCAGCTTCCGTCGTTTTGAGCGGACCGTCACCACCATCATAATCCCCAAGGAATCTTTGGGCCTCCTCGGGTTTTAATGGCTGAGGATTCCCTTTGGGTCCCACAAACGATATGACGCCATTCACATTTTCAAGAAGGAACCGTGTATCTTTATTCATATCAAGTTGCACCAATATATATCCCGGAAAAAAAACACGTTCTTTTACTTTTTTTTTCCCATCCCGCATTTCAATAATATTTTCAGTCGGAACCAAAATATCTTTTATCTGCTCTTCAATAGAAACATTTGCAATCTCACCGAGAATGGCCTCTTTTATTTTTTTTTCCTTTCCGGAAATGACCCGCAATGTATACCAGTTCATCATTCAGAGAATAAAACTCAATACCTTAGAAAGGATAAAATCCACAAAGAATAAGAAAACGGTCAGTATCAGTGACAGGGACAAAACAACATAAGTGGAACCTTTCAGTTCTTCCCAGTTCGGCCATGAAACTTTGTTCATTTCAAACTGAACATCCATTAAAAACTGCTTTAGTTTTTTTATCATCAAATATTCTTCGTTTCATTTCTTGCAGGAGAGGCAGGGATCGAACCCGCAACCCCCGGCTTTGGAGGCCGGTGCTCTACCAATTGAGCTACTCTCCTAAATTGGAAGCAAGCTCTCCTAGAAGCTCCCAATATTCTATTTTGTTTCCTTGAATAAGACGTGTTTTTTTACAATCGGATCAAATTTTTTATACTCCACACGCTCAGGATGAAGCTTTTTACTTTTTGTGATCGTGTACCGATACCCTGTACCGGCGGTACTTTCAATCTGAACAATTGCTCGTTTACTATTGCCAGCCAAAATACTGTGACTATTCTGTTATATCCGTAACAACACCAGCACCAACTGTATGACCGCCCTCACGAATCGCAAAACGCAACTCCTTGTCCATTGCGATCGGCGTAATCAACTCAACATCAAATTCAACATTGTCACCAGGCATCACCATCTCTGTACCCTCAGGCAAAGTCACTACTCCCGTCACATCCGTGGTCCTAAAATAAAACTGGGGACGATACCCATTGAAAAATGGCGTGTGACGGCCACCCTCTTCCTTCTTCAAAACATAAACACTGGCCTTGAATTTCGTATGCGGGGTTATGGATCCCGGTGCTGCCAATACCATCCCACGGGTCAACTCTTCCTTATCTACACCCCGAAGTAACAAACCAGCATTATCACCGGCCTGGCCCTCATCCAAAAGCTTGCGAAACATCTCCACTCCGGTCACTGTGGTCTTCTTATCGGCTCCCATACCCAGGAGGCTGACCTCATCACCCACTTTAATGATACCACGCTCAATTCGCCCTGTACCTACTGTGCCGCGACCTGTGATGGAAAATACATCCTCAACAGGCATGAGAAATGGCTTATCCACATCACGTTCCGGCTCCGGAATAAAACTGTCGCAGGCATCCATCAACTCCACAACGCACTTGGTGGCAGCCTCATCACCAGGATTGCTTAAAGCATTTAATGCTGAACCCCTGATAATGGGGGTATCATCACCAGGAAAATCATATTCATTCAGCAAATCACGAAGTTCCATCTCTACCAGCTCCAATAGCTCATCATCATCTACCTGGTCTGTCTTATTCATAAATACTACAATGGACGGTACATTCACCTGCTTGGCCAATAAAACGTGCTCACGGGTCTGAGGCATGGGACCGTCTGCTGCTGACACAACCAGTACTGCACCATCCATCTGGGCGGCACCGGTGATCATGTTCTTGATGTAATCCGCGTGACCAGGACAATCCACGTGTGCATAATGACGATTCTCCGTCTCATACTCCACATGGGCAGTCTGGATCGTAATACCACGCTCACGCTCCTCAGGGGCGTTATCTATACTGTCAAAACCCATCGCCTCTGCTAATCCTCGGGCACTCTGTACAATAGTGACCGCTGCCGTCAAAGTGGTCTTGCCATGATCCACGTGACCGATCGTACCAATATTGACATGGGGCTTCGTTCGTTCAAATTTTTCCTTGGCCATTGTTTCTGAACTCCTTGTGTACTTTTTTTAAAATTTTTGTTTTCGATGAGCCTACGACCGGATTTGAACCGGTGACCTCTTCCTTACCAAGGAAGTGCTCTACCGACTGAGCTACGTAGGCATAGTGAGCGAGTGATCGGGATCGAACCGACATCACCAGCTTGGAAGGCTGGGGTTCTACCATTGAACTACACTCGCAGAGTGGGGAGAGAAGGATTCGAACCTCCGAAGGCATACGCCGGCAGATTTACAGTCTGCTCCCTTTGGCCGCTCGGGCATCTCCCCCGCAATACTCTTCAAGTCAAAAAGCCTGCGAAGCTTAGAGCCACCGAGAGGACTCGAACCTCCGACCGACTGATTACAAATCAGTTGCTCTACCAACTGAGCTACGGTGGCACATTATAGTCACCAACATTCCATCCTATGTTTTATAGGACCCGGTGGTAGCACGTTTTCAAAAAACACAAAACCTTGAATTAAATCAAAGTTTTGGGGTTAACTATACATATGGATTAAGAGAATGAGGAAGACCAATGCACAGCCTCGTAAATTATAGCTTTTATAAAAAAAGATTCAATACTTATTTTAGGGTAAATAAGAATTATTTAATAACTGGCACGAATCTTGCTGGTCAGGTTTTTTTTATCTTATAACCAGT